>Ga0209069_10000268_pt1 | contig 22526 bp, 26 predicted proteins | sample Str013_2_FD_187202 | JGI IMG/M metagenome (GOLD analysis project Ga0209069, IMG submission 187202) | Freshwater sediment microbial communities in response to fracking from Pennsylvania, USA - Straight Creek_MetaG_SC_2013 (SPAdes) (version 2) | ecosystem: Environmental > Aquatic > Freshwater >...
TGATGGTGCATTCGGACGACATCGACGCCGCGGCGAAGGCGTGGGCGGCTTCGCTGTCGAGCGGAACGCCTTACGAAGCCAAATTCAGGCTGCGGCGCGAGGACGGCGCCTTCCGATGGCATCTGGCGCGCGCCCTCCCGATCTCGGAAGAAGCCGGACGAATCTCGCGCTGGATCGGAACCAATACCGACATCGAAGACCACAAGATGACCGAGGCCGCGCTTGTCGAAAGCCAGCAGCGTGTCAGATTCGCCCTGAATGCCGCCGACATCGGCACCTGGGATTTCGACCCGCACAGCGACACCCTGACCTGGGACGACCGCTGCTACGAACTTTTCGGCCTGACCGTGGGCAAACCCATCTCGTTTGATGTGTTCCTGGCCGGCGTTCATCCCGAGGATCGCCAACGGACCGAAAAGGCCTGTCTGGATGCGATGCGTCCGGATGGGCCGCAAACCTATGACATCGAATATCGCACCGTCGGTTTCGAGGACGGCATCGAGCGCTGGGTATCCGCGAAAGGCAGGGCCTGGTCGCAAAACGGCGAGACCACACGGTTCATCGGAACAATCCGCGACATCAGCAAATTGAAGCGCGCAGAATTGCAGCAGCAGCTTCTCACAAGCGAACTCGAACATCGCATGAAGAACATGATGGCGATGGTCGGCGCCATCGCCAGCCAGACGTTCCGCACCGCGGCAACCAAGGAAGAGGCGCGCACCATCTTCGATGCACGCCTTCACGCGCTCAACCAGGCTCACAATGCCCTCACCCAATCGAGCTGGATCAGCGCGCCCATGGACATCGTCGTCGAAGGCGCGCTGGCGCCCCATCGCGCCGGCGAAGGGCGCATTCGCACCGGCGGTCCCGCCGTCGAATTGACCGCGAAGCAGGCGCTGTCGCTGGCGCTCGCGTTGCATGAACTCGCCACCAATGCCGCGAAGTACGGCGCGCTCCGCACGCCGTACGGAACGATCGAAGTGACCTGGACTTGTACTCCATTGGACGGCGGTCAAATGCTTCGTTTTTGCTGGCTCGAGACCGGCGGCCCGGCCGTCACGCCGCCGTCGCGAAGGGGCTTTGGGTCACGGCTGATCGAAAGCACCCTGTCATCGGACTTTGGCGGTTCGGTCAAAATCGAGTTCCGGCCTGCAGGCCTGGTCTGTAGCTTCGAAACCGAATTGAGCAGTTGGCCGAACAAACAGAATGATTAGAAACGAGAATGCGATGAGTTCCACGAATCCATGCCGCCCGTTTGCCGTACTGGTCGTCGAGGACGAGCCGCTGTTGCGGCTGTACGCCACTAATATTGTGGAAGAAGCCGGTTTCATCGCCATCGAGGCGCAAAGCGCGGACGAAGCCGTGGCTATCCTGGAGAGCCGCTCCGACATCGCGCTGCTGCTCACCGACGTCCAGATGCCCGGTTCCATGGATGGGCTGAAGCTCGCCCATGCCGTGAGCAAGCGATGGCCACCCATCAAGATCGTCGTGGTGTCTGGACACGTAATGCTCGACCAGGAATATCTACCGAAGAATAGCCGTTTCTTTGGAAAACCCTTCCGGGCCGAGAAAATGATCGCCAAATTGCGCGAGATGATCGACGCCTGAAGAATTGGGATCGCCTACTCCGCCGCGGCTGTCTTGCGCGCCATCCCGCCGATCATCGCCTCGATTTCAGAGATCACCAGATCCGGCGAAGCTTCATGCACCATATGTCCGACATTGGGCAGCACGATCAGTTTGGCGTTCGGCGCGGTCGCCGCGAGCGGCCTCGAATGAATGTTGGTCGATACGGTCTTGTCGGCATCGCCCGCGATGATCGTGATCGGCGCCTTGATGCCGGCGTAGCGCGGCGCCTGTTCGGCGACCGCGGCTTTCAGCGTCACCAGGTCCCAGGCATTGGCGAGAAATTCGCGCGGTCGCAGCAATAGCGGCGTAGCGGTTTGTTGAACAAAACCGTTCGGCATTTGCTGCGGCAGGAACACGCCGCGGGTACCTGCCTCGGTCAGGAAATAGCCCAGCGGCAAAGTAATCGTATGGGCCAGCAGCGGGCCAATCACCGGGGTCGTTACGAGCTTGTTGTATAGCCCGACCCCGCCGGGCCACGGATAGGCCACCGGCGCCAACATGACGAGGCCGGCAACGCGCTCCGGATAGTCCAGCGCCATGCGTGCGCCCAGCGCGCCGGCCCAGGAATGCACCACCAGGACGGCTTTGCCGACGCCGAGTTTGGCCAGCGCCTCGTCGATCATCCGGCCCTGAATTTCCGGCGTGGAGTCACCGAGATTGACGCGGCGGCTCCAGCCGTGTCCGGGACGGTCGATCAGGATCACGCGATGATTTTTGGCGAGCCGCTCGCCGAGTGGTTGCCGCATGACTTCGAGATTCGAACTGGCGCCATGCAGCATGACGATCGGGGGACCTGGAGCGTCGCGCGGACCGATATCGACGACGTGCAGCGACGCGCCGGCGACCTCGATGCTCATGCCCTGCGCCGGAAATTCGCGCTGCAGCAGCCAAACGCCGCCTTGCGTGACCAGTGCCAGCAATGCCAGCGCCGACACGATAGTCACTGCCACCATTGCAAAGGTCCGGATGATTTTTTGCACCAGTAAGGTACGCTTTTCAAGGGCGCGGGTTTCGCAGGGCGTCGGAGGAAGTTATCCACAGGCGTGCTTGCCTGTGGATAACGGGTCATCAGGGCGTCATCGCCGGATTTTACGGTGACGGCGTCGATTTTGCCATCGGACCGCCTTGGTTCTGGAGGTGAACAGGTTCGCGCCTTGATCCGTACCATATCGGGACACAACCAGGACGCGGGGCGTCTATCCTGTTGTGCAATTGGAGAAGAGTAATGATTTCCGACGCGAGCGAAGCCGCCATCGACCAGATCGTGGCGAGTTGCAACGGCGACATGCGCGGTGCGCTCAAGGCACTGCTGCTGGTCAACGAGCAACTGGAAGCTGAACTGGCGATATTTTATGAGGCGGTCGGATCGGCGCGCGGCAGCGAGGTCCTGCATTAATCCACGGCTTCTTTCGGCGGGGGTTCGTCCTTCGGGCAAGCCCGAATGGTCGAGCGTGCGAGCTTGGCGTCGTCGCGCGACCTGTAAGGACCGTCGCCGAACCAGATATCGCCGATCACGACCGGATTGGCGGTGACAATCTCGCATTTGCTGCTCGCGCGATTGCCGACCACCCAATAAAGCCCCTCGCCGAAACAGAACGTTCCGGTCGCGACCGTCATCGCGCCTGCGAGCAGCAATGATTTCATGGCTTCGATCCTGTCCGCTGTGATCCAACTCAGACAGCGCGTTAGCGGGAAACCTTCATGCCGACAACGGCGTGTCGACATTCGTGGTTAATCCAGCCGATCAGATATCGCGGCCTTCGACCTTTTCGGTCAGCGTCTTTACCAGTTCCGGCAGCTTTTCGAGGAACGGATTGACCGCCAGCGCCTTGCGGAAGGCATCGAGCGCGCGCTTGTCCTGCCCGGTCTCCTGCATGATCATGCCGAGACCGGCGAGGGCCCCGAAATGACGGGGCTCGCGGGTCAGCACCTCGCGAATGTCGTCGAGGGAATGGGCATAGTCGTTCTTGAGGTAATACAGCGTTGCCCGCCGGTTCCACGCCTCGACATAATCAGGGCGCAACTTGACGACGGCATCGAGCAGTTTCAGCGCGACGTCCATGTTCTGGGCATCCATCGCAGCCTTAACGCGGACCATCAGGAGCGCGGCTGTTTCGCTCGGAGTCTGCATCCAGAGCGCCCAGATTCGGGCCTCGACATGCCTGGCGCTGGCCTCATCGGGCGCGGCCTTGAGAGCGCCGAACAGGAAGTCGAGGCCCCGCGTCCGGTCCGCACTAACCTTGGGCAGCTTGCTCGGCGCTTCCGGCAGTTTCTTCTGGCTTTTGGGGGGAGGAACGATTTGAGGCTCGTTCTGGGCGAACGCCGCCGCCGGCACCGCTGCCATCGCAGCGGTTATGAAGATCGCGATCCGGCAATGGCCGGCACCCGGGAATCTCAATGCCATGCCGCAAGTCTAGCCGCGGAAAATCGCGCTGCAAAGCAGCACGTCGTCAAAGACCCGTGAAGCGAGGTGCGGAGCGCGTGCGGGCGCGGATTGACCTTAGCCCTGGCGGGCCTTGAACCGGCGCTGGACCTTGTTGATCACGTAAACCCGGCCTTTGCGGCGGACCAGACGGTTGTTGCGGTGACGGCCGCGCAGCGATTTCAGCGAGTTACGGACCTTCATGGGACAATCCTGATGCTTTGAAAGGCCGTGCTTGGAGGCCGAACCGGAGCTACCCGAAAGCGGGGAAATGGGATTAATCCCGCCAGCGGCCAGCCGCCCGGGACAGGGCGGTTTCTAGGCCATCGCGGGAGCGAATGTCAATCCAGACGGGCCGTCGTAAACCCCATGACGACCATATCGTGCTGCCGGCGGGCCTTGCCGAATTTGTTATATGGTATAATCAATTTGCGGGACTTAAAAATCAAGCCGCCGGAAAACCCACATGCCCAAGCTGAAGCTGCCCAACATCGAAGACGTCGTGGCGATCGATATCCACACCCATGCCGAAGAGCCCTGCGGCATGCATACCGACGACGGCTATGACGACTTCCAGGCGCAGATGGCGGATTATTTCAAGTCGCCGAACAAGCACCCGCCGACGGTGCCCGAGACCGCGGCCTATTATCGCGCCAAGAAGATCGCCGCCGTGATCTTCCCGGTCGATGCCGAACGCGAGACCGGTTTCCGCCGTTACAACAATTACGAAATGCTGGAGCTCGCCGCGGAGAATTCGGACGTACTGATCCCCTTTGCCAGCATCGATCCGCACAAGGGCAAGCTCGGCGTCCGCGAGGCACGCAAGCTGATCGAGGAATACGGCGTCCGCGGTTTCAAATTCCATCCGACCATGCAGGGCTTCTATCCCAACGACCGCATGGCCTACCCGCTCTATGAGGCGATCAACGAGGGCGGCGCGATCGCGCTGTTTCACACCGGCCAGACCGGCGTCGGAAGCGGCATGCCCGGCGGCATGGGGATGCGGCTGAAATATTCCAACCCGATGTACATGGACGACGTCGCGGCGGATTTTCCCGATCTCAGGATCATCCTCGCCCATCCATCCTTCCCGTGGCAGGAAGAGGCGCTGTCAGTCGCGACCCACAAGCCAAACGTCTATATCGACCTCTCCGGCTGGTCGCCGAAATATTTCCCGCCGATCCTGGTGCGCTACGTCAATTCCATCCTGCAGGACAAGATGCTGTTCGGCTCGGACTGGCCGGTGATCACGCCGGACCGCTGGATGTCGGATTTCGCCAAGCTCGACATCCGCGACGACATCCGGCCCAAAATATTGAAGGCCAACGCGCGGAAGCTTTTGGGTATCTAGCCGGGCGGAGGGAATGCAGCCGATGACCATCAAGGCCGTCGTGTTCGATGCCTATGGCACGCTCTACGACATTCAATCCGTCGCAGCCGTCACCGAACAGGCATTTCCCGGCTACGGCGAAATCATCACCCAGATCTGGCGCATCAAGCAGCTGGAATACACCTGGCTGCGTTCGCTGATGCGGCGCTACCAGGATTTCTCGTCCGTCACGCGCGACTCGCTCGCCTACACGCTGCGATGCCTCGGCCTGAAACACGACGCCGGCGCGTTCGAGCGCATCATGGAGAAATATCTCCATCTCGATCTCTATCCGGATGCCATGGCCACGCTCTCGGCGATGAAAGACCAGAAGCTCGCCATTCTCTCCAACGGCAGCCCCGGCATGCTCAACGCCCTGGTGCGGAACAGCGGCCTCGATCGCGTGCTGGATGCGACCATCAGCGTCGATGCCGCCGGAACATTCAAGCCAAGCCCCGACGCCTATGCATTGATCGAAACGACGCTCCACATCCCGCCCGGCGAGGTGCTGTTCATTTCCTCGAACCCATGGGATGCCTGCGGCGCCAGGGCGTTCGGGCTCAACGTCGCCTGGATCGAACGCGTGACCCCGGAAGCCATGGCGGCGGCTTGCACGAACAGCGATCTTGTTGCCCCGCTCACGATGTTCAAGGCACTCCGCACCCAGATGGACGAACTCGGGCTGGAGCCCGATCATCGCATCCGCGCGCTGTCCGAACTGCCCGGCCTGGTTGCCACGCATGAGCATTGAATCGGTGCGCGCCTTCTTCGCCGAGAAAGCGCCTGACATCCCGGTGATTGAATCATCGCTGAGTTCGGCAACGGTAGCGCTCGCGGCGGAAGCCTATGGCGTCGAGCCGGCGCGAATCGCCAAGACGCTGTCCCTTCGGATCGGCGAGCGCGTGGTGCTGATCGTGGCCGCCGGCACCTCGCGGATGGACAACAGGAAGGTCAAGGCGCAGTTCGGGGTAAAGCCGAAGATGCTCGGGCTCGACGAGGTCGCCGAGATCACCGGCCACGAGGTCGGTGGCGTCTGTCCGTTCGGACTGAAGACGCCGTTGCCGGTCTACTGCGACGTGTCGCTGAAGGCGTTCGACATCGTGGTGCCCGCGGCGGGCTCGACCCACAGCGCGGTCCGCATCGCACCCAATCGGATGGCAGAACTGACGGCGGCCGAATGGGTCGACGTGTGCGAGCATCGATCCTGAGGTAGCGCCCGCGGACATGGCCCGGCTTGATTCGAACACGGCGCGGCAGGCTTCCCCGAGCTGTGGCGTGTTCTACCGCAGACGACGCTATCGGCCTTATGGGGCAAGAAATTCGGGGATGCTCTTGTCGATAACTTCGGCGAGTAAGGCGCGTGCAGCCTCCCGCATCGACGGAGAATTTGCCGCCTCGGGCGGTTCCGGCCACCAGGAATCATCAAGCTTCCTGGTCGGGGAACCAACCAGAAAGTTACTTCCGCCGATTGACCCGTTCCCGCTCTTGAGCACGGCGAACGTGCGGCCGTCGTGGACATGAATGCGAATCATGACGTGGAGTTGGGTAACACTCCGGATCGGACGCCCGCTGTTGACCACGCCGACGCCAAAGATGGCCTGATTGCCGACATACTGGCTGACGGCTCTCGTGATGACGACGTAGCGCTCGCAGTGCGACTGCGCCGCGGCTTGCTGAACGATGGTCGGCGCCTTCGTGTTGATGTTCTGGAACAGGCCGATCCCCGGCACATAGCCCGCGAAAGCGTCTTTGGCGTGGGCGATCCGTCGGACCACGACACCCGATCGGACGGCGGCTCGCACACGCTCGACCGCGAGGTCGTCGAGCCCCCAATTATCGACCGAAATTTCCTTGAATTCGTTGCCGAACACGGTGAGACCGATTTTCTTCACCGAGAAGCGGTCGCCGAGAAGCGGAAACACGCCGATGCAGGGTCCGCTCGCTTGAGACGCCGTGGACACCCCTTTTGCAGGCGCCGGCTTTTTGGCGACGGGCCTGGTCTTGGCTGCCGTGGGTGGTTGGACCGGCTGCGCCTGCGCCGAATCGACAAGGTAAAGCGCAAGAAACAAGAGGACGAGGTGGGCCACGATGCCTCCGGAAAAATCAGCCGCGACGGGAGAAGCGGCGCTTTCGGTAGTGGATGCCGTTGGGCCAGGAAGGCGCCATCGATATAGACAAAGGGAAGTGTATCGACAAGACGATACATCGTCTGGCTGCTCAGACCGAGGGTCCATTCGGTGACGTGATTGCTTAGTGCTTCTTCCCTCTCGCGAAATGCTGCACCAGAAAATCCGCCAGCACCTCGACCCGCGCGGGGCGCGGACCGCCGGGCGGCGTGACCAGATGCACGGCGCCTTCCGATTGTTTCCACCCCTTCAGGATCACTTCGACCTCGCCTGATGCAATCGCACCGCCAACGATAAAGTCGGGCAGGTCGGCAATGCCAAGGCCGGCGACAACCGCGGGCAGCAACGCCTCGCCATTGTTGACGCGCAACTGACCGGCCGGGCGCACGCTCGCCTGTTCGCCGGCCGCGTTGGTGTAGTGCCAGATGCCCGCGGTCGACAGGTAGGCATAACCGAAGCATTTATGTCCGGCGAGATGCATCGGATGGGTCGGGCGGCCGTGGCGCTTCAGATAGGCCGGGGATGCCACCGTGTAGCGCGGCATGCCGCAGAGCCGCCGTGCAATCAATGAGGAGTCCGGCAGTCTTGCGATCCGCAAACCGGCATCGAAACCTTCGCCGATCAGATCCACGGTCGCATCGCTCAGATGCAGATCGATCGAAACTTCCGGATACTGGCTGAGAAATTCGGGCAGGATCGGCGCTACCGCTTTCACCCCGAATGTCATGGGCACGGCAAGCCGCACCAGGCCGCGCGGCGCCACCGATTGCGCCAGCGCCTCGCTCTCGGCCGCCTCGCCGTCGGACAACAGCCGCGCCGCGCGCTCCGCCAGTTTTTGCCCGGCATCGGTCAGTGCGAGCCGGCGCGAGGTGCGGTTGAACAGCCGCGCGCCGAGCCGCTCCTCCAGCCGGCTGACGGCCTTCGACACCGTGGCCTTGGACAGCGCGAGTTCGGTAGCGGTGGCCGCAAACGACCGTAATTCCACGACTTTTGCGAAGATCGCGAGGGCTTCGAAGTCCGGGAGTTTCGACATGGCGACCTGTCCTGAAGATCATTTTAGGAAACAATGAGTTTCATTGGTTTCTCTTTATACATCTGAGCAGACGGCTTATCCAGAAGCCAATCGAAATCAGGATCGAAGGAATATCCCATGATCGAACTCAGACCATTTGCGAAACTCGGCGGCGCCGATCACGGCTGGCTGAAGGCCAGGCATCACTTCTCGTTCGGCAGCCACTACGATCCCGACAATATGGGCCACGGCTCGCTGCGGGTTTGGAACGACGACGAGATCGCAGCCAACACCGGCTTTCCGGCCCATCCGCATGCCAACATGGAAATCATCACCTATGTCCGCGAGGGCGCGATCACGCACCAGGACAGCCTCGGCAACAAGGGTCGCACTGAGGCGGGCGACGTACAGGTGATGAGTGCCGGCTCCGGCATTCGTCATTCCGAATACAATCTGGAGCCCGGCAATACGCGGATCTTCCAAATCTGGATCGAGCCCACCACGAAGGGCGGCCAGCCCACCTGGGGCGCCAAGCCGTTCCCGAAGTCGGATCGCTCCGGCAAACTCGTCACCATCGCCAGCGGTTTTGCGGGCGACAAGGACGCGCTGCCGATCCGCGCCGACGCAAGGGTGCTCGCCACCACGCTGAAGGCCGGCGAAAGCGCGGAGTACGCCCCGCAGAAGGCTCGCCACCTTTATCTGGTGCCGGCGGCCGGCCGCGTCGAGGTCAATGGTATCAGGGTCAATGCCCGCGACGGCGTTGCGATCCGCGATGAAGCGCAGCTCACCATCACCGCGCTGGAAGATTCCGAACTGGTACTGGTCGACGCGGCGTAACGCAAAAGCTGATCCACCCTCCCCGCCATGGCCGGGCGTCGTCCCGGCCATCCACGCTTTGGACGCATATGAAGACGTCGATGCCCGGGACAAGCCCGGGCATGACGACTGAATTATGTCTCAACCACCTCACATCAACGCAACCTCACGGAGAGCCCTCATGGCCAAAGTACTCGTCCTCTATTACTCCGCTTACGGTCACATCGAGACGATGGCGAATGCGGTCGCCGAAGGGGCGCGCGAAGCCGGCGCCACCGTCGACATCAAACGCGTGCCCGAACTGGTGCCGGCTGAAATCGCCAAGGCATCGCACTACAAGCTCGATCAGGCGGCTCCGGTCGCCAAGGTCGAGGAACTCGCCAATTACGATGCCATCATCGTCGGTACCGGCACGCGCTTCGGCCGCATGGCCTCGCAGATGGCCAACTTCCTCGATCAGGCCGGCGGCCTCTGGGCCAAGGGCGCGCTGCACGGCAAGGTCGGCGGCGCCTTTACCGCGACCGCGACCCAGCATGGCGGCCAGGAGACCACTCTGTTCTCGATCATCACCAACCTGCTGCACTTCGGCATGACGATCGTCGGCCTGAACTACGGCTTTGCCGGCCAGATGAAGCTCGACGAGGTCACCGGCGGCGCGCCCTATGGCGCCACCACGATTGCCGGCGGCGATGGCAGCCGCCAGCCGAGCGCGAACGAACTTGCCGGCGCGCGCTATCAAGGACGCGTGATCGCGGAGACCGCGAAAAAGCTGCATGGCTGATGCGACGTGGGCGGCATTCTGTTCGGCGGATGCCGCCCCATCTATTGTCGGGGAACGAGAGAATTCGCCATGATCGAGATGCTCTTTATCTATCAACTGGCCCGCAATCCGTTACAGGCGATCGCACGGCGGTGGTATTGCCGCGGCCTCTACCGTGCTTCGCGGGGACAGCGACGCTGTCCGGAATGCACCAAATCGTGAGATCGGCGTGACGGGTTCGTGATTCCCATTCGTCATCTCCCCGCGATACGGATTGGAGCATGAGCGGCATTGCGCAAATCTCGTGGCCGGAACTGCCGACGGCGGCGTGGCGCGACACCTATACGACGCTGCATCTCTGGACCCAGATCGTCGGCAAGATTCGCCTCGCCCGATCTCCCTGGCTCAATCATTCCTGGCATGTCGCGCTCTATGTCACCGCGCGGGGATTGACGACATCGCCGGTCCCGGATGACGGCCGGACGTTCCAGATCGAGCTTGATTTCATCGACCACGTCTTGCGTATTTCGAGCAGCGACGGCCAACAGCGCCAGTTCGCGTTGGCAGGTCATTCGGTGGCAAGCTTCCATGCCGCGATCATGGCGGCGCTGAAAGATCTCGCAATCCACGTGGTCATCGACGAGATGCCGAACGAGGTGCCGGCGCCGATACGTTTCCCGGAGGACGACAAGCACGCTTCGTACGATCCGGCAGCGGTGCGGCGCTTCTTCCAGATTCTGGGCAATGCCGACCGCGTGTTCAGGCAATTCCGCACCGGGTTTCTCGGCAAGGCGAGCCCGGTGCATTTCTTCTGGGGCAGCTTCGATCTCGCGGTAACGCGCTTTTCGGGCCGCCGCGCGCCGCGCCATCCCGGCGGCGTGCCGAACCTGCCCGATGCGGTCGCGTGCGAAGCCTATTCGCACGAAGAGAGCAGCGCCGGCTTCTGGCCGGGCAGCGGCGCGGTCGATTATCCCGCGTTCTACTCCTATTCCTATCCCGAACCCCGGGGCTTTCGCACCACGCAGGTGCAGCCGGACGCCGCTTTCTTCAGTGAGGCGCTGGGTGAATTCATCCTGCCCTATGACGCCGTGCGAAGGGCCGAAAATCCCGATAAGGCGTTACTCGATTTCCTGCAGAGCACCTATGAGGCGGCGGCGATATCGGCGAAATGGGATCGCGAAGCATTGGAATGTTCGCCGGGCCAGCCCCGCGTGGTCCGCGAAATCTAGGTCTCCTCCATGCGTCGGCACGAAAACCCCGACCCGGCTTTCGCGCCGTCAGACAAATCCGCCGCCGGCCACCGGGTTACAGCGGCTTGATCTGCACCTTGCGAAACTTGACCACACCCGAGCCGTATTGCAGGGCGAGCGGCCCGCCCGCATGCTTTGAGTCCTGCACGTCCGCGGTCTTCTGGCCGTTGAGCACGACGACGAGATGCGGTCCCTGGGCCGTGATCTCGTAGGTATTCCATTTGCCGGCCGCCTTCGGCATCGGATCAACCTTGGCAACGTCGACGATCGCACCGGTGCCGTAGGTCGGGTCGGGCCGCTTGTCGAAGATGTTGACCTCATAACAAATCTTGGAATCGATCTTGGTGGCAGTATCGCAGCGAATGAAGATACCGCTGTTGGCTTCTTCATCGGTCCAGAACTCGGCCTTGATCTGGAAATCCTTGTACGAATTCCTGGTAACGAGATAGGACGGATCCTTGCCGTCGAGCTTGTCGGCGACGAGCGCGCCGTCCTTCATGGCCCAATTGGCTTTGCCGACCTCGTCCCATTCACCCATTCTCGTGCTGTCGAGCAGCGTGATCCAGCCGTCGCTCTGGCCGGACGCCACGCTGGAAAATTGAAATGCAGCGGCACCTGCCAACAGACCCACCGCGAGTATCGATACGCGCTTCATGTTGATAGCCTCCCCTTCATGTTTTGATTGGTCGCAACCTAGCACCGCGATGCGCGGTGTGAATGCGTTTTTCATGCTGCATCTGCGTTGTTCGGCAACGTCTTGCCCCGCAGGAACGAGAACAGCTAACATGACGACGACGGAAAAGAATGTCTCTCAACTCACGCCCGTCGCAGGATAGAGAAAGCCATGAAACCGAGGAGCCCGTCCTGGCGAACTTTCGGGACACCGCTGGCGCTCGTCGCCATGCTGGGCGTGAGTTCGGCGGCCGAGCTCAATCCGGCCGCCGTCATCTACCAGCTGCCGGACCAGATCCAGTGGAGCCCGGTCAACGCCGCCGGCGCACAAAGCGCCGTGGTGGTCGGCGATCCCGGCAAGCCCGGCTTCTACGTGGTCTACACCAAATGGACCAAGGGCAACCATTTCAGCCGGCCTCACTTTCATCCCAACGACCGCTACATTGTGGTGCTGCGGGGAACCTGGTGGGTTGGATCGGGACCGAAATTCGATCCGGAGAACGGGACAGTGGCGATGCCGGCCGGCAGCTTCGTCACCCATTTCGGCAAGCAGGTGCATTGGGACGGCGCCAAGGACGAGGACACGGTGCTGTTGATCATGGGCGAAGGCCCGGCGACATCGACTGCCGCGGAAGAAAAATAATCGTTACCGTCAAAACATCCCGTTCGAGTTGGCTGCCGTATCGGGAATGACTTGCAGAACGTCCCAATGCTCCACGATCTTTCCGTCCTCGGTGAGGCGGAAAATATCAATACCCGCATAGTCCTTGTCGCCCGGCCATTGCTGGAAACAATGCAAGATAACAAAATTGCCGTCCGCCAGGGCGCGTTTGAATTCCACGCGTTTACCGGGATACTCGCGGGCCATGCGCTCGAAATAATCGACAAAGGCCTGCTTGCCGTCAGCAACACCCGGATTGTGCTGGATATATTCGTTGCCTGCGTAACGCTGGATCGCCTCCCGCGGCCTGCACTGATTGAACATCAGATCATAGAAGGCGACGACATTCTGCTTGTTGCGCTCGGTATCGGACATGGCTCTTCCCGGTTTTGCGAAAGCCTATCACAGCATGCCGCAGGAATGCGCAGGCCGCGCAATCGCGATGGGCGGGGTCCGGAAGTGGGCGCGGCGCGCCGCCATCGCGCCAGTCCGCAACGGCCTGCCGATGCATTGCGCGCCTCGCGGATGCCTGTATCATTGGAAGCAACAGGAAACATTCGATGCATCCAGCTGCCCAGCTGCAATTCGCGCGCGTTGTCGAGGAGTTTTCGCGATGGCGTGCCCTCCCCAAGAACGACAGACCGCCGGCCCCCGCGTGGTGGTGGGGGCCGGCGGTCGAATTGCGCAATATCGCCGTAACCCTTCCGGCCGACTCGTGCGTCCGGCTGGAACTGCCTGCCGGCGCGACTTACGCAGCCGGCGCGGCGGTGCTGTTCCATTCGCTGGCGGGGCAAACGCTCCAGCCGTGGCCGTACGATTTTTCGCGTAAGGTAGCCTCCACCGATTCCGACGTTCGGGATCTGCACTTGCAGCCCTCCGACGACAGCGCGTTTCCACCCTGACGATCCGCCGCAAGGGCTTACGGACCGCATGGCGGCCCGGACATTCCGCGCTTGCTCTCAAGCCATCGCTTTGAGACCATGCGGTCAGCGGCAATGAACAAGACCCGTCTTCGCGGGCACCGGCGAGGAAACCCATGCCGACCGTCCAAGCTGACCGCCTGACGCGCATCGGCACGGCATTGCTCAGGGCTGCCGGCGCCTCCGACGAGGAAGCCGGTGCGGTGGCGGTCGGTTGCGTCAACGCCAACCTTGCGGGCCACGACTCGCACGGCGTCATTGCGATCCCGACCTATATCGACCGCATCAAGGTCGGGCATATCGTGCCCGGCGCGAAATGGTCTATCGTGAAGGAATCCCCGACCACGACCGTGATCGACGGCCACTGGGGCTTCGGCTTTCACGTCAACGCCAGGGCGATGGCGCTAACGATCGAAAAAGCAAGGACCGCCAACGTCGCGGCTTGCACCGTCTTCAGACAGAGCCATGTCGGGCGACTCGCCACCTACCCGATGATGGCCATGCACGAGGGCATGATCGGCATCGCCACCGCGGATTCAGGCCGTTCGCCCAAGCACGTCGCTCCGTTCGGCGGCCGCGAGGCCCGGCTCGGCACCAACCCCATTTCAATCGCGGTGCCGTCCGACCTCGACGCTCCGTTTTATCTGGACATGGCAACCTCCGCCGTTGCGGCCGGCAAGATTGCGCTGGCGGCCGCGCGCGGCGAGGCGATCCCGAGCGGGTGGGTCGTCGACGCCGAGGGGCGGCAGACCACCGATCCCGGTCAATTTCGCAAGGGCGGCGCCTTGCTGCCGCTGGGCGGCACCGAAGGCTACAAGGGCAGCGGATTGGCCGCGATGGTGGAGGTACTGTGCGGCCTGCTCACGGGGCTTGGCTTCGGTGTCGAGCCAACCGGCCGTCACAACGACGGCTGCTTCATGGCGGTGTTTAACGTCGCCGCGTTTCGTCCGCTTGCGGATTTCAAGCGGGAAGTCGCCGAGTTCGCCCGCTACCTGAAATCGACGCCGCCGTCCGAGGGCTCTCCCGGCGTCTTCTATCCGGGCGAGGTCGAATATTTGCGCGAGCAACAGCGTAAGCGCGACGGCATCGACATCGAGGACGCCACCTGGGAAAAGTTTCGGATGCTGGCATCCGAATACGGGCTCACGGCCGAACTCGACCTGCCGTGATCTTATAGGCCGGAACAGGGAGAACGGATATGACACGGCAAATGGCGATGGTGGGTTTCCTGCAAGCGCAGAACTGCACCAACCTGCCGAGTTCCTGGCGGCACCCGGAATCGCGCGACGATTCGATGTCGGCCGATTACTACCAGGAGATCGCCCGGATTCTCGAAGCCGGCAAATTTCACATGGCGTTCTTCGACGACCGGCTGGCGATGCCCGATCGCTACGGCAACGATCACGCCCACACCGTCGAATACGGTATCCGCTGCGTGAAGATGGATCCCATCGTGGTGCTGACGACGATGGGCGTGGTGACCGAGAAGCTCGGCCTCGCCTCCACCTGCTCGACCACCTATTACGAGCCGTTCGACGTGGCCCGGCGCTTCGCCACCCTCGACCTCATGACCAACGGCCGCGCGGCCTGGAACGTGGTCACGTCGGTCAATGACGGTGAGGCCCACAACATGGGCAAGGACGCCCATCTCGATCATGATTTTCGTTACGACCGCGCCGACGAATTCATGGAAGTCGTGCTCGGGCACTGGGATTGCTGGGAAGACGGCGCGCTGATCGTCGACAAGAAAAGCGGCCGCTTCGCCGACCCGACCAAGGTCAAGCGTCTCGATCACAAGGGTGCGTTCTTCAAGTCGCGCGGTCCGTTCACGGTTCCGCGTTCGCAGCAGGGCCATCCCGTCATCATCCAGGCCGGCGCCAGCGGCCGGGGCCAGCGGTTCGCGGGACGGTGGGGTGAGGTCATTTTTACGGCGGCGCGCAACCTCGCCGGCGCCAGGCAAGGCTATGACGCGATCCGCAATGAGGCCGCCAAAGCCGGCCGCGATCCCGACCAGATGTTCCTCTGCAATCTTGTCACGCCGGTATGCGGCGCGACCAAATCGGAGGCCGAGGACAAGATGGCGTTGATCCACAGGCTGCCGCTGGAAATCGATGCTCTTTCGCTGTTGGCAGAGGGGCTGAATTTCGACTTCGCCGCCAAGGGCATCGACGAGCCGCTGACGACCGACGAACTACAGGGCATGCAGGGCATGCTCGGCATCCGCGACGGCGTGCTCAAAACGTCGGGAAAGACCAACCCGAGCACACGCGATTTCATCACATTTTCCGGGCGCGGCCAGACCCTGGATGCGATCGTCGGCGGGCCGAAGGAGATGGCGGACAAGCTCGAGGAGCTGTTCGTCGGCCGCGGCTGCGATGGTTTTGTCATCGCGGCGACCTACGTCCCCGGCTCCTACGCCGATTTCGTTCGTCACGTCGTCCCGGAGTTGCAGCGTCGCGGCCTGTTTCACAAGGATTACGCCGGCAAGACGTTGCGCGAAAATCTCGGCCTGCATCGCCCGGCCGTGGGCGCCTGGAAAACCCGGCCGCGGGCCGCCGCCGAACAGGAGCAAACACCATGCGCTGGCTGAAATTCACCGCCGCGGGCAAGACCTCGTGGGGCATCGCCGAAGGCGACAAGGTGGTCGCCGTCAGCGGCGATCCCTTTGGCGAATGGCAGCGCATCCCGCAATCCCATGCGCTCAAGGACGTCAGGATCGAACTACCGCTGATCCCGCGCACGTTTTATTGCGTCGGCCTGAACTACCTGAAGCATCTGAAGGAAGCCGCCGACAAGGCCGGCACGGTTCCCAACGTGCCGGACCGGCCCGAGATCGGCTACCGCGCCCAGAACGCCCTGATCGCGCATGACGAGGACGTGGTGATTCCGGCGACCGCCACCGAAAAAATTCACTACGAGGGCGAACTCGTCGTCGTCATCGGCAAAAAGGCAAAGCACCTCACCGCGCGCGACGCGATGTCCTGCGTGTTCGGCTACACCATCGGTAACGACGTCAGCGAGCGCAGCTGGCAGAAAGCCGATCGCGGGCTGTGGCGATCCAAGAACGCCGATACGTTCAAGCCGATGGGTCCGTGGATCGAGACCGACGTCGATCTGGACAGGATGGAAACCGTCATCAAGGTCAACGGCAAGGAAACCGGCCGCTTCCGCACCAACGACATGATCTTCGGCATCATGCCGTTTATCGTCGAACTGACAAAATATTTCACGCTGTGGCCGGGAGATGTGATCTGGATGGGCACCGACGGCACCTCGCCCGACCTGAAGGCCGGCGACGTCGTCGAAATCGGGATTTCGGGCATCGGCACCCTGCGCAACAAATTCGTGGCCGAGCAGCGCTGAGGCCAAACACGTTTCGCCTGGGAAGCGTCGACTATTTCACGGTATCGGCGCCCGCCTTGCAGATAACGGCGTCCTGGTCGCCGGTACCGCCGCTGCAGCCGATCGCGCCGATCAGCTTGCCGCCTTCCACCAGGGGAAATCCGCCGGGACTGGCAACCAGCGTAGGATCGAGCGTCGCGACAAAGCCGTGACCGGTTTCGAATGCGTTGTAAAACAGGCGGGATTCACGACGAAACCGCGCCGAGGTGCGCGCCTTGCCGATCGAAATCGTCCCGGAAGCAATCTGTGCGCCCTCCATCCGCGAGAAATGCACGAGGTCACCATTGGTATCGACCACGGCGATGTTCATCTTCCAGTTTCGCTTTTTGCCTTCCGCTTCGGCCACGGCCATCACCTGTTTGGCACGCTCCAGCCCGATCGACTGGCCATAGGGAATGTCGAACGGCATCACGTCGGGCGTTCCGCCTGCCGCCGGCGGGGTCGCCGGCGTCGGCGTTTGCGCAAAACATGATGCGCCAGGTAACGCCAGACTGATCGCTTGAATGGCACAGGCTGCGAGGATCGTGGATGTCAAACGCATGTATCCCTCCCGGTTGAGATTCTTTTTGATCGCTTGAGCCGCGGATATTCTGCCAACATAGTGGCGTTAAAACGCCGGCCCCGCCCCGTTTCTTCCGTAGGTGATGCGCGGCGCCTGCAGGGTACCGTCCGGCTGTTTTTTCGCGGCGGCCACAAAGATCCTGGTACCGGGCTGGATCTCGTCTCGCTTGCCGATTTCATAGGTGACCACAACGGTCTCGGGGGTGACCAGCAGTTTCTTCTCGCCGTCCTTGTATTTGACCGACAAGGTCTGCCCATCGACGCCGGTCACGGCCTGCTCGACATTCGCGTTGGTCATCTTGCTCTTGGGCAACAGGTCCCAATCATAATGGCCTTCTCCGGTACCGCGCATCGATTCCGGGAAGATATGGACCTCGATGGCTTTCTGGACGCCGTCGGACACCATCATTCCCGCCGAACCGACGAACATTCCCTGCTTGATGTCGGTCATCTTGGACGGAATGATCGCCACAAACAGCGGATTATCGGTCACGGTCAGTTTGACTTCGGTGCCGTCCCGGGTCTTCACCACGTAAGCCGGGCCGTCGATCCGTTCGATGGTGCCGCGGATACGCACGGTTTCCTGGGCCGAGGCCGGCAAGATCGCGGCGATCGAAAGGAGGCCTGCCGTCGCCAGTATGCGTTGCATCGTGCCGGACATCGTCATCCTCCCTGTTTTTTAATCGATCGTTGGCGGTTGCTCGCCCGTGCAGTATCCTAGTGCCTCCCCTGTTACCCCAGCAAGCAGCTAATATTCCGCTGCTCGACCGCGATCCCGGCCACCGGATCGCCGCCCACCCGTCCTCGAAAATGAGGACAGGCGCCAGATCAGGCGAAGGGTAAGGTTGGGTTGGAAATCCGCCTTCACCCGTCGCCGGAGGAGAAAGTCATGGATCAACGCAATAGATTCCTGTTCGGTGCAGCGATCACGGCCCTTTGTGCCTGCGCCGGATTGTTTGCCGCGCCCGTTGTCGCGCAGCCCGCGCCCGACCTCGATAAATTGACCGCGGCGCAGGCGGCAGCCGATCTGTGCGCAGGCAGGATTACCAGCCAGGCGTTGACGTCGGCGGCACTGGCGCGGGCCAAGGCGAAGCCGGAGTTGAACGCCTTCATCACGCTGGACGAAGCCGGCGCCATCAAGGCCGCCCAGGCCTTCGACGCCGGCCGCACCAGAAAAGCAGCGTGCAAGCCGCTCGGGGGCGTCCCAATCGTCATCAAGGACAATATCGAGGTCGCCGGTCTCCCCAGCACCGCCGGAACCGCCGCACTGAAGGGCTTTGTGCCGCGCAAGGATGCACCGGTCGTCGGAAAATTGCGCGCCGCCGGCGCGATCATCATCGGCAAGACCAACATGCACGAACTCGCCTTTGGCATCTCGGGCTACAACCCGGCGTTCAAGACCGGACCGGAGCCCGGCGTACGGAACGCCTACGATATGACGAAAATTGCCGGCGGCTCATCGTCCGGAACGGCTGCCTCGATCGGTGCACGGATCGTGACCGCCGGCCTCGGAACCGACACCGGCGGCTCCGTCAGGATACCGTGTGCCTTCAACGGATGTGCATCGCTCCGTCCAACCGTCGGACGATATCCCCAGCAGGGGATTGCGCCAATCTCGCACACCCGCGATACAGCCGGCCCGATGGCCGCCACGATCGCCGACGTGACGATCCTCGATCGCGCCATCGCTGGTGGCGGGTCGATCGCGCCCGCCGATCTCAAGCGGGTACGCATCGGCGTTGTCAAAGCCAATCTGGCCAACCTGGACAGCGATACCGATACGGCCTTTCGTGCAAGCCTGGAGAAGCTGAAGTCGAACGGCGTGACGGTCGTCGACGTCGACATGCCGAACCTGGCCGAACTCAACGGCAAAGTCGGATTTCCAGTGGCTCTCTATGAGGCCTATGACGACATGGTGGCCTATCTCAAGACCAGCGGCGCAGGCATCAGCATCGCGGACCTGGCGAAAGCAATCGCAAGCCCCGACGTCAAGGGCACCTATGATGGGCTGGTCATCCCGCGCAAGCTTCCCGGACCGGACAATACCGTCGTCGATGCCAAACCGGCCTATGATGCCGCCATGACCACCGCCCGGCCGGCGCTGCAGGCGCTGTACCGAGATACGTTTGCAAAGAACAGACTGGATGCCATCGCGTTCCCGACGACGCCGAAGGTCGCCATTCCGGCAGTGCCTGATTCGAGCAGCCTCGCCAATTTCATCCTCTTTATCCAGAACACCGACCCCGGCAGCAACGCGGGTGTCCCCGGCATCCAGCTTCCGATGTCGCTGGGCGCCTCGACCAAATTGCCGGTCGGGCTTGAGCTCGATGGTCCCACCGGGAGCGATCGGCGGCTGCTGGCGATCGGCGTGGCCTTCGAGAAGGTATTCGGGCGGCTTCCGGCCCCCTCCAGCCGCTGACCTCGCGCGGCGCTTGCGCCGCGCTTCACGGATGGTTGGCGAACAGGCCGGCGACGCCGCTTCGGCGGCGGACGCCCAGTTTGGCGAAGATACGGTTGAGGTAAGTGCGGATCGTCGAGACTTCGACTCCAAGCCGGTATGCAATCTCCTTGTCGCTCAAATCACCTGCAATCATCCGGGCGATCTCGAGTTCACGCACCGAAAGCTTGAGGATCGATGTCGTGCCATTCGCTTCGGTAACGGCTGGGCCGCCCTTGGCGCGGACCAGCGCGCCGGTGAATGCCGGCTCGATCAAGCGCAACAGCTCCAGCGTATGGCCGTCGAAGTTTTCCCGTTGGCGGCCGCGCCAGATACGAATGTCGCCGATGTTTTGAGCCCCGACAAAACTGTAGGCATTGACACCCCAATGAAGCCCGTCGCGGGCGAGAAAGTCATTGAAGAATTCCGTCCGCATCAACTCGCGTTGCGGCATCACCTGTGTCACCAGCGTGGCTTCGCGGCGTGCCTGAAGCTTGAAGGTGATCGGGTCATGGTACTGATAATAGACGTCGTAGCTCGCGAGGTTCTCGGGATCCATGTTCAGGTATACGGCCTCGTCGAAGCGACCGGCCGCGTCTTGCCAGACGAACGATGCATAATAGTCCGCTTCGAGCAATTCGAGCAGGTGAAGCCCGACCGCCTCGCGAACGTCATGTTCGCTGAGGTCTTCGGACAACAGCCCGAAGATGCGCGCCAGCACCCGGCTTTCTGAAGCGCTAACATACATCCGGTCATCCTATCGATGAACCGCGATCATGGAAACCGGCGGAACCCGGCATAATGCGGGCCTTCGCGCAATGCGGCAGCACGGTTAATTTCTGAACATTCGCGGTTCAGACTGCCGCGCCTACACCGCGGTGGCCCTGGCGAAATCGACATAGATTTCGCGCAGCCGGTCCGTCATCGGGCCGGGTTTGCCGTTGGCGACGGTCTTGCCGTCAATGCTCACCACCGCCTGCACGAACACGGTGGCGCTGGTGATGAAGGCTTCCTTCGCGGCCAGCGCTTCCGCCACCGAGAACGCCCGTTCCTCGATGCGAAGCTGACGCTCGGCGGCCAGCGCGACCACGGCCTTGCGGGTGCATCCTGGCAGGATCGCGCTGCCGTTCTGCCGCGTCACCAGCACGTCGTCCTGCGTCAGGATGAAGGCCGACGACGAGCCGCCCTCGGTCACCTGGCCGTCCTCGATCATCCAGGCTTCGCCGGCGCCAGCCGCGGCCGCGGCCTGTTTTGCAAGAACCTGCGCCAGCAGCGCCACGCTCTTGATGTCACGCCGGGTCCAGCGCAGATCGGGAACGGTAATCACGTTGATGCCGGTCCTGGCCGATGGCGCGCCAACGATGTCCTTGACCGAGGTAAACATGACCAGCGTCGGCTTCACGCCCTTGGGAAACGCAAAGTCGCGCCCGGTGTCGGCGCCGCGCGTCACCTCGAGATAGACCATGCCGTTGACGAGCTCGTTGCGCGCAACCAGTTCCTTCTGGATTTCCTGGATGCGCGCGGTGGTTTCCGGCAGTTCCAGGCTGATCGCGCCAACCGAGCGCTCCAGCCGCGCCAGGTGCGAGGCGTTGTCGATCAGTTTGCCATCGAGCACCGCGGCAACCTCGTAGATGCCATCCGCAAACAGGAAGCCACGGTCGAGGATCGAGACCTTGGCGTCGGCCATGGGCACGAACGAACCGTTGACGTAAGCGATCTGTTCCAAGCGGGTTCTCCGGTAGGGGGTGCGAAGCGGCTGCGGCGGACAGTATACGGCGAATCGTTATCGCTTCAATGCGACAGAATCTTCGACAGGAATTTCTGCGCGCGGTCGCTGCGCGGGCTGCCGAAGAAATCGGTCTTCAGCGCATCCTCGACAATTTCACCCTTATCCATGAAGATCACACGATGCGCGACCTTGCTGGCAAAACCCATCTCGTGGGTTACGACCATCATGGTCATGCCCTCGCGGGCGAGGTCGACCATCACATCGAGCACCTCGCTGATCATTTCCGGATCGAGCGCGGAAGTCGGCTCGTCGAACAGCATCGCGATCGGATCCATGGCGAGCGCACGCGCAATCGCCACCCGCTGCTGCTGTCCGCCTGACAATTCTGCCGGGTATTTGCGCGCATGCTCTTTCAGCCCAACGCGGTCGAGCAGCCTTTCGCCCTTGGCCACGGCTTCGGCATGCGACCTCCCGAGCACCTTTTCCTGCGCCAGGCAGAGATTCTCGATGATCCGCAGATGCGGGAACAGCTCGAAATGCTGGAACACCATGCCGACGCGGGCGCGCAGTTTTGGCAAGTCGGTCCTGGGATCGTTGACCTTGATGCCGTCGAGGATGATATCGCCCCCCTGGAACGGCTCCAGCGCATTGACGCATTTGATCAGCGTCGATTTACCCGAGCCGGACGGACCGCACACCACCACCACCTCGCCCTTGTCGACACGGGTGGTGCAATCCTTCAGCGCCTGGAAAGTCGGCG
>Ga0209069_10000269_pt1 | contig 22519 bp, 20 predicted proteins | sample Str013_2_FD_187202 | JGI IMG/M metagenome (GOLD analysis project Ga0209069, IMG submission 187202) | Freshwater sediment microbial communities in response to fracking from Pennsylvania, USA - Straight Creek_MetaG_SC_2013 (SPAdes) (version 2) | ecosystem: Environmental > Aquatic > Freshwater >...
ACCTCAACTGCTTGCCGTCGGCATGATGCGCAACGACCGCAAACTGGCGAGTTACCGCTTGCTTGCGCAAGCACTCGGCAAGATTCCCGCGCCTGTCGCGTTGACGATCGCGGGCGACGGCATTCATCGAGCCGAGATTGAGCGCGCATTCAAGGCTGCGCCTCATCACCAGTTGCGCTTCCTCGGCGCCGTCGCTCACGCCGAGCTACCCGCGCTGATGAGCGAAAGCGATATCCTTGCCTGGCCCGGTCTGGGTGAAGCCTACGGCCTTGTCTATCTCGAAGCGCAGGCCGCAGGTCTGCCTGTGGTAGCTTGCGCCGATCGTGGCGTGCCGGATGTCGTCGTCGCGGGCGAAACGGCGCTGCTGAGCGCGCCGAACGACGCCGGCGCCTATGCGCGCAATCTTCAAACGCTGATCGAGGAAGACGCGCTGCGCCTTGTGATGGGCCGCAAATCACGCCGCTTCGCAACGCAAGAGCGCGACATCGCGACTGCCGCGGAGAACCTGGGCGCCCTCCTGGGGGAGCTCAAATCCGCATGAGCGCGCGCGTCTTCATTTGGGTGCAGCACTTGTTGGGTCTCGGCCATTTCGCCCGCGCCCGAGCGTTGGCGGCAGCGCTCAACGACGCCGGCTTTGTCGTCACGTTGGTCGGTGGCGGCATAACGCCGAGCGACGCGGAGCCGCGCGGCCATGCGTTTGTCCAATTGCCGCCGGCGCGTGCCAAGGACGATCTCTTCGACGAATTGGTCGACGAGAACGGCGTGCTCGTCGATCAACGCTGGCACGAAACACGCCGCGACGCATTGCTCGCCGCTTTCGACAAAGCGCGCCCGGACATCGTCGTCACCGAAACATTTCCCTTCGGCCGCCGCCTTTTGAATTTCGAGTTGCACGCTTTGATCGAAGCCGCCCGCACGCGCGCCCAACCGCCCCTTATCGTCGCCTCGCTTCGCGATATTTTGCAGCGCCCGCGCAAGCCCGATCGCGCCCAGGCAATGGTTGCTTATGCGCAGGCGAACTATGACGCACTGCTCGCGCACGGCGATCCATCCGTCGTGCGCCTCGAGGAGAGTTTCGCCGAGACGGCCGCGCTCGCCGGACGCACGCATTACACCGGCTACATCTGCGCAAACCCCCACCGTGTCGTCAGCGAGCGAACGGAGATCTTGGTTTCGGCCGGCGGCGGGGCAGCGGGCCGGGTGCTGATCGAAACGGCCCTCGAAGCGCGCGCGTTGTCCCGCTTCACAGAGCGGCCCTGGACCTTTGTCACCGGGCCTTTGAGCGACGGTCCCGCGCCCAGAAAAGCGAACGAGAATGTGACGATTGTCCGCACCCTGCCGGATTTCCGCGCGCGCTTGGCGCATGCCGCTGTGTCGATTTCGCAAGCTGGGTACAATACGCTGGTCGAAGCGGTCGCCGCCGGTACGCCGACGCTTGCCGTGCCGTTCGAGACCGATCGCGAGAAGGAGCAACGCATGCGCGCCGACAAATTTGCCGCGCGCGGATGGATCGAAATGATGGCTCAAGACGCGCTCGATCCAATTTTGCTTGCGGCCGCCATCGACGATCTCGCCGAAACAAGGCCGCCACGCGCCGCGCTGAACCTCGACGGTGCCGCGGGATCCGCCGCCGCGTTGAAAAAATTGCTGCGCCGGGGTTGATGGTGCTGGCGCGCGATTCCTGGGCCGAAATTAGCGCCGAGCTCGATCGCTGGGGCGCAAAGAAACAGACGGCGCTGTTCTGGTGGCGCGACGACGACGCGACCGATGTGAATGCAAAACTGAAGGCGATGCTGGCTGTCGCCGAGAATTTCGCGACACCCGTCGCGCTGTCGGCGATCCCGGCGAAAGCCACAGCGCGCTTGGCGAGCCTCGTCGCCAAATCGAACGTTGCGGAGGTCCTCGTCCATGGCTTGCGCCACGAAAATCACGCCGCTGCCGACCGCACGAAGCGCGAGCTCGGCGGCGACACCCCGCTTGATTCAGTTCTGCTCGATGCGGCGACGGGCCTGAGGCTCGCGCGCGCGCGCTTCGGTGCCCGCTGCCTTCCCGTCCTCGTGCCGCCGTGGAATCGCATCACAGCTCGCGCCGTGCCGCATTTGTCGAAGCTCGGCTTTCGCGGTCTGTCGACCTGGAAGCCGCGTCCGGCGAAATTTCCCGCACCGGGCTTGCTTCAGATCAACGCCCATCTCGATCTGATCGACTGGCGTCACGGGCGCACCTTGAAATCGGAACGCGAAGTCGCCGGCCTTCTCCTTCGCAAATTGCGCTGGCGCCGCACACAATTGTCGCGCCGGGAAGAGCCGCTCGGTTTACTCACGCATCACGCCTATTGGAGCACGAGCAAAGAACGTTTGCTCGCCGGCTTGCTCTCGACGCTCGTCGCCCATCCCGCGGTTCGCTTCGTCAGGGCCTCCGACGCCTTCGAGTTGAAAGCGCGATGAGCGAGGCGATCTACCGCTGGCCCTCGACCGCGCTCGCCGGCGACTATGTGCGCAGCGGCCTCGGCTTTGCCCTGAGCTTTCTCTTCTTCCTCCTCGTGCAGCCCGGCTCCGTCTCGTTTTTTGCCCTGCTCGCGCTCTCCGTGGTCTTCGGCCTTTACCTTGCACAGACCGCACTGCGCGCGCATACCGCCCTGACGCTGTTGCCCGAAGGGCTCGCCATTGCCGGATTCTTCGGCCATCGGGTCATTCGTTGGGAAGCGCTCGATCATTTCGCCTTGCGCTATTACACCTTGCGCCGCGGCAAAGCGGCGGGCTGGATGGATTTGAAACTCGGGAGCGGCGGCTATTCCATTACGCTCGACGACAGGCTCGACGGGTTTCGCGCAGTTCTGGAGCGCGCCTGGGACGCCGCGCGCAGACGCGATATTGAGATTTCTTCGTCCACTTATGCCAATTTGACCGCCGCCGGCCTGTTGCCCAAATCCCCTTTGTAAACCAGTGAGTCGCGTGAGTTGATGGTTACCGACACGTTGCGTATCGAAGACCTCTCGGTCGCCTTTCGCGTCGGCTCGCGCGATGTGCCGGTCGTGCGCGGCATCAGCTTCGCCGTGCCAGCGGGCGAGACCGTCGCCCTCGTCGGCGAAAGCGGTTCGGGCAAATCGACGATCGCATCGGCGGTGATGGGCCTGCTGCCGCCCCGCGCGCGCATCACGGGCGGCCGCATCTTGTTCAGCGATCCGCGCGCGGTCACGCCGAATGTCGATCTGACGAAACTCGACGCCCAGACCTATCGCCGTCTGCGGGGCGCGCGCATTGCGATGGCGTTCCAAGAACCCTCCGCCGCGCTGTCGGCGGTATGGAGCGTCGGCGCTATGCTCGTCGAGGCGCTTCAAGCGCACGAAAACGTTTCGGCCGCAGCCGCCAAACGCCGCGCCCTCGACACTCTGAAGCGCGTCGGCTTTCCCGAGCCCGAAGCTGCGTTCCGCCGCTTCCCGTTCGAATTGTCCGGCGGCCTGCGTCAGCGCGCCATGTTGGCCGCAAGCTTGATCTGCCGCCCGCCGCTCGTCATCGCCGACGAACCGACATCGGCACTCGACGTCACGGTCCAAGCCCTCGCCCTTAAGCTGTTGGGCGATTTACAGGACGAGAGCGGCTTGAGTCTGCTCTTCATCACCCACGATTTCGGCGTCGTCGCCAACATCGCCGACCGCGTCGTCGTTCTGCGCGAAGGTCAAATCGTCGAACAAGGCTCGGTGCGCGAAGTGCTGAAATCGCCACAAACGCCCTATACACGTGATCTCTTGGCCGCCGTGCCGCGCCTGACTGGCGACGCCGCGCCGCTCATCGCCACGCATGCGAGCGAGCGTGCGATCGAGACTTTGGCGCCCGTTTGGCGCGATCGCATGGCGCCGCCCGCGGGCACGCCTCTGGTTGAGATCGCCGCTGTTGTGAAGCGCTTTGCCCCGCGCAAGCGCAGCTTCGTCAACGGCCGCGACAGTGTCGAAGCCGTTGCCGGCGTCGACCTTGCGATCAATGCCGGCGAGTGTTTGGGCCTCGTCGGCGAGAGCGGCTGCGGAAAGTCGACGCTGTCGAAGCTGATCATGAAGGTGCTGGCGCCCGATGCCGGGACGATTCTGGTGCGCGACGGCAACGAGATGGTCCCCTTGCAAATGCTGTCCGGCGCGGCGCTGCAACGCTATCGCGCCCGTGTTCAATATGTTTTCCAGGATCCCTTCGCCTCGCTCAATCCGCGTCTGACGGCGGCTGAAATCGTCGGCGAGCCTTTCATCGTTCACGGCCACGGCTCGGCCAACGAGCGTTTGCGCTGGTCGCGCGCCCTGTTCGAGCTTGTCGGTCTCGACGCCGCAATGCTCAAGCGCCATCCCAACGCGTTTTCGGGCGGCCAGCGCCAGCGCATCGGCATCGCCCGCGCGCTCGCCCTCGGTCCCGATCTCCTGATCTGCGACGAACCTGTCTCCGCGCTCGACGTCAGCGTTCAGGCGCAGATCTTGGGTTTGCTCGACGGCCTGCGTCGCGATCTCGGCATTGCCAGCCTCTTCGTCAGTCACAATCTGGCCGTCGTCAAAGCGATCGCCGGGCGAGTCGCCGTCATGTGTCGCGGTCAAATCGTCGAAGCGGCGGCGACGGCGGAGCTTTTCGCCAATCCGCGTCATCCCTACACAAAGGCGTTACTCGCCGCCAATCCCGAGCCCGACCCCGATCGCCCGCTGGATTTGGCGGCTTTGATGGAAGGCCGCGCCTCGGACCCCGAAGCTTGGGACGCGCCGTACCGCCTTCAGCCGGGCGCGCGGCCGCGCTATGAGACCGTTGCAGATGGCCATATCGTGGCCGTCGCGTGAGGAGAGTATTTATGCGTCTGACCGCCGCGTTTGCCTGCGTCGTCGTTGCCTTGAGCGTTGCGGCGTCCGCCGCGACGCCGCCGAAGCCGCCTGTCGGACCCGCTTTGCTATTGAAGGAGACGCCGTCGCTCGCCACCGACGTCCGCCGCGCCATCCTGCCCCCCGTCGCAGAGCGCATTCCGCAGGAGCCGCTGGTCGTCGATCCGCGCAAGGAAGGTCGCGAGCAAGGCGATCCCGGCGGCACGATCCGCATGCTGATGAGCAAAGAAAAGGACGTGCGCCTGCTTAGCGCCTGGGGTTATGCACGTCTCGTCGGCTGGACGCCGAAATTGTCGCTCGAGCCGGATATTCTGAAGGCAATCGATGTGAAAGACGGCCGCATCTTCACACTCCATCTGCGCAAGGGCCACAGATGGTCGGACGGCGAGCCGTTCACCTCCGAGGATTTTCGCTACTTCTGGGAAGATGTCGCCAACAACAAAGACGTCTCGCCTGCCGGCCCACCCGCCGAAATACTGAATGACGGCGAAACACCGAAGGTCGAGATCGTCGACGCGACAACCGTACGCTACAGCTGGTCGAAGCCGAACTCGCGCTTCCTCGCGGTACTGGCGCAAGCGCGCGACCCGTACATCTATCGGCCCGCCCATTACCTGAAGAAATTTCACGCTCGCTATGCCGACGCTGCGACGCTCGCGGCGCTCGTCGCCTCGGCCAAAGTCAACTCGTGGGCGGCGCTCCACAACCGCATGGATGCCGAAGAAAACAACGACAATCCGGACATGCCGACGCTGCAGCCCTGGATTGCGCGCACGGCAATGCCGGCGAACAGATTTATTTTCCGCCGCAATCCTTACTTCCATCGCGTCGACGTCGCAGGCAATCAATTGCCCTACATCGACGGCATCGAGGTGCTGATTGCCGACGCCGGGTTGATTCCCGCCAAAGCCGCCGCCGGAGAAGCCGACCTTCAGGCGCGCGGCATCAGCTTCGCCGACATCACCTCGCTCAAAGCCAACGAAGCGAAGGGAAACTATCGCGTACTGACCTGGCCGATCGCGAAAGGCTCCCACCTCGCGCTCTTTCCGAACTTGAACGCCAATGACGCGACCTGGCGCGCCCTGTTGCGCGATGTTCGCTTCCGCCACGCGCTCTCGCTGGCGATCAATCGCAGCGACATCAACAAGGCGCTCTTCTTCGGCCTTGCCGTCGAAGGCAACAACGCCGTGCTCAAAGCCTCGCCGCTCTACCGTCCCGAATACGTGACGCAGAACGCGACTTACGATCCCAAACAAGCCAATGCGCTGCTCGATCAAATCGGCCTGACGAAGCGCGACGGCGAGGGCACGCGCCTTCTGGCCGACGGTCGGCCGGCCGAACTCATCATCGAGACCTCGGGCGAATCGAAGGAAGAAACCGATATCCTGCAGCTCATCGCGCAACACTACAAAGCCGTCGGCCTCAAGCTGATCGTGAAGCCGTCGGACCGCACCGCCATGCGCAATCGCGCCTACGCCGGCGACGCGGTGCTGACGTCGCGATCGGGCTGGGACAACGGCATTCCCACCGCCGACATGAGCCCCGACGAGCTCGCGCCGTTGCATCAAGATTTCCTCGCTTGGCCGAAATGGGGCCAGTATTTCGAAACGTCCGGCAAATCCGGCGAGGCGCCGGACATCGCCTCGGCAAAAGAACTCCTCGCCCTCAACTCGCAATGGGGCCGCGCCAAGACCAGCCAAGAGCGCGCCGCGATTTGGCAGCGCATGCTCGCCATTCATGCCGATCAGCAATTCATCATCGGCGTCGTCTCCGGCGTGATGCAGCCGATCGTCGTGCGCACGACGCTGCACAACGTGCCCGAGCGCGGCCTCTTCTCGTGGGATCCCGGCGCCCAGTTCGGCATGTATCGCATGGACGAGTTCTGGATCGATCAATCGAGATAGCCTTATGCTGCGTTACGCCGTTGAGCGATTGATCTTGATGGTGCCGGCGTTGATCGCCATCGCCGCGCTGATCTTCCTCGTCATTCAATTGCCGCCGGGCGATTATCTCTCCAATCAGATCACCGAACTCAACGCTCAGCACGACACCGCCGCCGTCGCCAAGGTCGAGTTTTTGCGTCACGAACACGGTCTCGACCGGCCGGTGATCGAGCAATTCGGCGCCTGGATCGGCGTCTGGCCCGGCGCCCGCGGCTTCTCGGGGATCTTGCAAGGCGATTGGGGTTGGTCGTTCGAATTTTCAAAGCCCGTCGCCGACGTCGTCAACTATGCGCTCGGGCCGACGGTCGCCGTCAATGTTCTCGCGGTCTTGGTCGTCTACCTCTTGGCGTTGCCGCTCGGAATCCTGGCCGCCGTTCGCCAAGACAGCGCCATCGATTACCTCATCGCCGCCTTTTCCTACATCGCCATGGCGACGCCTGGATTTCTACTCGCGCTCCTCATTCTGACCTATGCCCATCGCTGGTTCGGCATCTCGATCGGCGGCCTGCTCGACCCCGACTTCGAAGGCAAGCCGCTCGACGCGGCGAAACTCGCCTCGATCGCGGCGCATGTCGGCGTCGCCGTCGTCGTCATCGCCTGCTCCGGCGTCGGCCAAATGATCCGCCGGCTGCGCGCCAACCTTCTCGATGAGCTGCGCAAGCCTTATGTCACTGCGGCGCGCGCCCGCGGTCTGAGCGAGACGCGGTTGCTGCTGCGCTACCCTGTGCGCATGGCGCTGATTCCGTTCATTGCCGATATCGGCAATCTTCTGCCGTCGCTGGTTTCGGGCTCGGTCATCGTCTCGGTCGTCTTGAGTTTGCCGACGATCGGCCCTGTGCTGGTGCGCGCACTGCAGAGCCAAGACCAATTCCTTGCCGGGTTCATTCTCTTGTTCGTCGCCGTGCTGACCCTGATCGGCACCCTCGTCTCCGATCTGCTGCTGGGCTTGATCGATCCGCGCGTCAGGTTGGGGCAGGGGCTCGAGCGATGAGCATGGACATTCCCGTGCTCGCGACCTCTGAGCCGCCGGCCTTCTGGCAGCGCCTCATCCGCCAGCGGCCGAGTGCCTTCGTCGCCCTTCTCTTTCTCCTCATGCTTTACGCCTCGTTGCCGTTTGCCGAAATCGTCGCGCCCTACGCGCCGGACACCCGCAGCAACGAGGCGTTGTTCGCGCCGCCGCAGATGATCCATCTCTTCCACGATGGCGCCTTTGTCGGTCCCTACGTCTACGGCTACGCTTCAACCGTCGATCTGCAGACCTACCAGCGCACGTTCACCCTCGACACGACAAAGCTCGAGCCGCTTCGTTTCTTCTGCGCCGGCGATCCTTACGGCCACTGGGCGTTCGGCCCTTCGACCATGCATTTGGTCTGCCCGGCCGACGGTTCGACGTTCTATTTCTTCGGCACCGATCGCTTGGGGCGCGACATCTTCAGCCGCATCGTCTATGGCGCTCGCATTTCGCTTACCATCGGTCTTGTCGGCGTCGGCTTGAGCTTCTTCTTGGGCTGCCTGCTCGGCGGCCTCGCCGGCTATCTCGGCGGCTGGACGGATGCGGCTGTCTTGCGCGTAATCGAATTGCTGCGCTCGTTGCCGGAGCTGCCGCTGTGGCTCGCACTCTCGGCGGCACTGCCCGCGACCTGGTCGCCGATCTGGGTCTTCTTCGGCATCACGCTGATCCTGGGCCTGCTCGATTGGCCCGGCCTCGCACGCGCTGTGCGCGCCAAAGTCTTGTCTCTGCGCGAGGAAGATTATGTGACGGCCGCGGAGCTGATCGGCGCCTCGCGCTTGCGCATACTCTTCCGTCACATGCTGCCGAATTTCTCAGGGCACCTGATCGCCAGCGTCACGCTTGCCGTCCCGCACATGATCCTCGGCGAAACAGCGCTGTCGTTCTTGGGACTGGGCTTGCGTCCGCCGATCACCAGCTGGGGTGTCTTGTTGAACGAGGCGCAGAATATCGGCGCGATCGAACTCTATCCGTGGCTATTGATGCCCTTGGCGCCCGTCGTGCTGGTGGTCCTGGCCTTCAATATTTTGGGCGATGGCCTGCGCGATGCGGCCGACCCCTACGCCCGTTAGCCTTGTCACATTTGGATTCAAACATCTGTTTGAACGGTTCGCTGCGCCACCCTATATAACCGCCTGGGGACGCGAGCGATTGCCGGAAAATGTCGATGGCCGATGCAGGAACGGGCGCATTTCAGGCGAGCGATATCCAGACCACGCTTGGCGTCGGCAGAGCCAAGACCCCGTGGTGGCGCCGCTGGTGGGCGATAACACTCGCTGTCCTCATCGTGCTCGTCGCCGCCTGGTGGACGCTGACACCGAGGCAACGGACCGAATACATCCAAGCCACGGCCGAGATCGCGACCGTTCGCGCCCTTGTCACCGCCACCGGCACGCTTCAGCCGCTCGAAAAAGTGACCGTCGGCGCCGAAGTCTCCGGACGTATCGACGCTGTGCTCGTCGACTTCAATGACCGCGTGACAAAGGGTCAGGTTCTGGCCCACATCAACACCGATGCCTTGCGGGCGCTGGCGCTCCAGGCGCAAGCCGCGGTCGCTCAAGCCCAAGCCAATCTGGCCAAAGCCGAAAACGATTTGAGGCGCGCCATCTCCCTGCAAGGGCAAGGCTTCGTCTCGAAATCCGCTTACGATATCGCCCGCGCTGCGCGCGACACGGCCGCGGCCACGCTGAAAAGTGCACGCGCGCAATCCGAGCAAGCCGAGGCGAACTTGGGCAAGGCCGATATCAAATCGCCGATCGACGGCATCGTGCTCGACCGCAAGATCGACCCCGGCCAAACGGTGGCGGCAAGTTTCCAAACGCCCGAGCTTTTCGTTATCGCCTCCGACTTGAAAAAACTCGAACTCAAAGTCGATATCGACGAGGCCGATATCGGCCAAACAACGGTCGGCCAAAACGCGATCTTTACCGTCGATGCGTATCCCGCCGGCACCTTCAACGCCAAAGTGCGCGAGCTGCGTAACGCGGCCAAAACCGTTCAGAACGTCGTCACTTATCAGGGCGTGCTTTCGGTCGACAATTCCCAAGGCCTATTGAAACCGGGCATGACGGCGACCGCGGACATCACTGTCAAGATCGTGCCGAATGTTTTGACCATTCCCAACGGCGCTTTGCGTTTCTCGCCGAACGCGCAGGACAGCGGTCTGCCGGGTTCGACCAATCCGATCGCGCCAGTCAATCCGATCGCCGCCGGCAAGGGTAAAGTTTGGACGGTCGGTCCGGACGGCAAGCCCGTCTCGCGCGACGTGACGCTGGGCGCGACCGACGGACGGCGCACGCAAGTCACAAGCACGAACGTGAAGGCCGGCGAGGAGTTTATCCTCGACATCAAGGCCGCCGCCGCGACGGGGCAATAGGCAAGCAGATGGCCGCCGCGCCCCTCATCCGCTTCGACCGCGTCAGCAAGGTTTACGGCAAGGGCGAGACCGAGGTTCGCGCACTCGACGGCATCGATCTGCGTATCGACGACGGCGAGTTTGTCGCCATCATGGGCCCGTCGGGTTCCGGCAAGTCGACGGCGATGAACATCTTGGGTTGCCTCGATACACCGACACGCGGGCGTTATTTTTTTCGCGGCATCGACGTCGGCACGCTCGACCGTTCGCAGCGCGCGCTGTTGCGCCGCCATTACATCGGCTTTGTCTTTCAGGGCTACAATTTGCTGAAACGCACGACGGCGCGGGAGAATTTGGAGCTGCCGCTGATCTATCGCGGCGAGCCGGCGGGCGAACGGCGCAAGCGAGCCCTGAGAGCGCTCGAGCTGGTCGGCTTGGCCGATCGCGCCGACCACACCTCGTCGGAATTGTCCGGCGGTCAGCAGCAGCGCGTCGCGATCGCCCGCGCGCTCGTCACCGATCCGGCCGTCGTCTTCGCCGACGAGCCGACCGGCAATCTCGACACCGCCCGCAGCCACGAGATCATGAACCTGGTGACCAGCTTGAACCGCGAGCGCGGTCTGACGATCGTGCTAGTGACGCACGAAGAAGACATCGCCGCCTATGCCGGTCGCCAAGTGCGCTTCCGCGACGGCCACATCGCCTCCGATTCCGCGACACGAAAGGCGGCGGAATGATTTGGAACACGCTACAATTGGCCTGGCGCGAGCTGCGCGCGAATTTTCTGCGCTCGATCCTGACCACCCTCGGCATCATCGTCGGCGTCGCGGCCGTCGTCATCGTCGTGACGCTTGGCCAAGGCCTCACCATCAAAGTGACCTCCGACATCGCGGCGATGGGGCGCAATCTTCTGATCGTGCTGCCGTTCGTGCAGCAGCGCGCCGGCCCTGCAACGCCGCAAACGCCGTTCAAGCTCGACGACGCCGAAGCGATCAAGCGCGAAGTACCCGGCGTTGCCGCGGTCGCGCCCACCGCCGTCAAGCAGGTGACGGCTGTCTATGGCTCGAACAACTGGCAAGTCGGCGTTACCGGCACGACGAACGATTTCTTCGTCGTGCGCGAGTGGCCGATCGCGCAAGGCCGCATCTTCAGCGAAAGCGAGCTTCGCGGCGGACGCACGGTTTGCGTCCTGGGTCAGACCACGAAAAAAGAATTATTCGGCAATCAGACGCCGATCGGCGCCACCATTCGCGTCAGTTCGACCGCGTGCGAGGTGATCGGCTTGCTCTCCGCCAAGGGCCAGTCGACCTTCGGGTCGGACCAAGACGACACCATTCTCATGCCCATCGCCACCGTTCAGCGCCGCCTGACCGGTACCGACGACGTGCAGCAGATTTTCATTTCGGCGATCAGCGCGCCTCAGGTCAAACCGGTGCAAGCCTCGATCCTGTCTCTGATGCGCGAGCGCCGCCGCATCCGCGCCGGCGAGCAAGACAACTTCTTGATCCGCGATATTCAATCGATCTCGACTCTGGTTCAGTCGACGACGGCGCTCTTGACGGCGGGCCTATCCGCGGTCGCGGCGATCAGCCTGCTCGTCGGCGGCATCGGCATCATGAACATCATGCTGGTCTCGGTCACCGAGCGGACGCGCGAAATCGGCATCAGGCTTGCGATCGGCGCGCTCGAGCGCGACGTGCTCCTGCAATTCTTGATCGAGGCGGTCCTGCTCTCGTGCGTCGGTGGTTTGATCGGTGCGGCACTGGGTCTCGCCGCCTCGGCGGCGATCGCCTATGCCATCGGTGTGCCGTTCGTCTTTAGCCCGTGGGTCGTGGTTGTCTCGTTCTTCTTTTCGGCGGCGGTCGGCATCGTCTTCGGCTTCTTCCCCGCGCGCCGCGCAGCCGGCCTCGATCCGATTGAGGCCCTGCGCTACGAGTAAGCCCCATCTCTTAGTGGTGCGGTGGCGGTGACGGCGGAGCGGGCGGTGCCGCCGGCGCGACCGGCGCCGGACTTTGCACTCCCTGGTTCGTGACGATCCAGTCGCCCGAGCCGGCAATTTCTTTTTGTAGCCTACCGCTATAGGCGCGTACCTTGACGCTGCCTGAGCCGTAAATCGAGACATTGGGGTCGACCGCTTCACCGTTGAGTACAACGTCGCCGGAGCCGGCGATTTCAGCCTTGAGCGGTGTCGCGCGACCGCCGTCGATGATGACGCTGCCCGAACCTGCAATCGAGACGTCAACCGGTCCGTTGACCGACGCGACGCGAACGTCGCCGGAGCCGGCGACTTCGGTCCGCAGGCCTGTCGCGACCGGCCCGATCTTCACGTCGCCGCCGCCTGCGATTTCGATGCGTGCCGATGCCGCCGATGCCGCCTCGAACTTGCCGCTGCCCGCGACTTCGATGTCGAGCGTTTGTTGCACAGCGCCGAGTAGAATCGAACCCGATCCCGCCACCGAAACACGCGCCGTCGTGACCCGTCCGAAGCGCGCCTTCAACGACGAACCCTCCAGCGACAGCGGCGCATCAAGGTCGCCCGCCGTCACAGAACCGACCATGTCCTCGATTTCGACCGGCGTACCCAATGGCGCCGAGATGTGCACTTGCAGATCGACGGCGGCGCCGTGCTCCGACCATTGATTGAACAAGTTCCATGGAAACCAGGCGTCGCCGGTTGGACTGTCGGCGAGATGGACGAACACCTCATCGCCGATCGCGCGCACCTCTAGACGTTTGAGCACCTCGGGCTTGCCGTTCGCTTGCACACGCACACCGCCACCTTGGGCGTTGTCGAACGTCACCTGCGCCACCAGACCGTCGAGATGGACCTTCTTGACCGGAAAATTCTGATCGACCGGTCCACCCGCAGCCCACGCCTGGATCGCGCCCGCCAGAACAAGCATCGAAACAGCGCCAATGGTCCTCATATCTCAACTCCAGTGAATGAAGGCTCATAATGTGAAGTGCATACTAGCCTCGCAAACACCAATTGGCAACGCCCTCGGCTCTCACAATTCTGCCGAGCAAAATCAGATGGTTAATTTTGCGAGCTTACGTGCCCCGGACAAGCTGCGTCAGGGCGGCCGTGTGACCGGAATCGAGATACTCCTCGAGTCGGCTGATCCGCCCGTCCTTGATCTCGACAACGATGCAGGCGGGCATTGCGAACGGTCCGTTCGCGGTCTCAGCCTCGAGCGTATGCTGCTGCAGGAAGCCGCCTGGAATAGCGACACGCCGTTTCACCCGGTACCGGCGATTTTTCAAATGGCGCGCGACCCAGCTCAGCACGCGCAAATTTTCCTCGACCGTTTGCTCGACCCCGTCGTTGTTGTGCCAGATCACCGCGTTTGGCGCGTAGATCGCGCGGATGGCATCGGCGTCGCCAGCTTCGATGGCGCGAAAGAACCGTTCGGCGATCGCCAACGCCTCGCTCATGGAATCAACCGATAGCCGCCGCTCTCGGTGACCAGAAGTTTAGCGTGTGCCGGGTCATTCTCGATCTTCTGCCGCAGGCGATAAATGTGCGTTTCGAGCGTGTGCGTGGTGACCGCCGGATTATAGCCCCACACCTCATGCAACAGCACATCGCGCCCGACGACCTTGTCGCCGGCACGGTAGAGGAACTTGAGGATCGACGTTTCCTTCTCCGTCAGCCGCACTTTGGTGTTGCTGGGTCCCGACAGGAGTTTCGCCGAGGGGCGGAAGGTGTATTGGCCGATCTTGAAAATGGCGTCTTCGCTCTGTGCATGATTGCGCAAATGCGCCCGGATGCGCGCCAAGAGCACGTTGAATTTGAACGGCTTTGTCACATAGTCGTTGGCGCCCGCCTCGAGTCCCAATATCTGATCGGCCTCGCCGTCGTTGGCGGTCAGCAGGATAATGGGGCTGCGCACATTCGCCTTGCGCATGAGCCGGCAAACTTCGCGCCCGTCGAGATCGGGCAGCCCGACATCGAGAATGACGATATCGGGCATCTCGGTCTTGGCCTTTTCCAGGCCCGAGGCGCCGGTCGCGGCGTCGTTCACCACGAATTCGCCTTGCAGGTCGAGCTGCTCCTTCAGCGATTCGCGCAACGGCGTGTCGTCGTCGACCAAAAGCACTCGTTTGGAGGTCGTCATGCGGGGGCTTTCTTCTGCGATCAGTCAAATCACTTGCGGCGCCGAGGGCCTAGGCTATAGCAAATTCAGGGACGTGAGGGAGAGGTAAGGCCGCTTATGGCGCGAAAGCCGACGAAGCGCACGCGCGTCAAGAGGGCGGCCAAGCGGTCTCCACGCAAGCCGTCGCTCCCTCATATCGACTTGAGTCTCATCGCCGCCGAGCGCGCGGCCGCCGATCTACGCCGTGGTTTGCCGGTGATTGTGGTCCCCACACGAGGACGCCCGTCTCTGATCGCCGCCGCGGAGCTCGCCAATACCGCGTTGCTCGCCGCACTGACGGCATGGACGAAGCGCGTGCCGCACGTGCTCCTGACTCACAATCGCGCGCGCACGCTCAAGATCCGTCTTTACACGGAAGAGGTCGTGGCCGTGCCTTTGCCGGCCGAGGAGCCGGTGCGTGCGGCGCAGGTCTTGGCCGACCCGACGCGCGACCTGCGCGACCCGCTGATGGGTCCATGGGCGGCCGAACGAAGGCCACTGTCGCCCGTTGCCCGCGAAGCCGTCCGGCTTGCAAAGATTGCCGGCCTGTTGCCTGCGGTGCTCGAAGCCACCCTCGCGACGCCAGCCGCCGTCGCTCTCGCCAAACGCGAGGCCTTGATCACGGTCAAAGCCGACGACATCGCGCGCTATGACGCTCGCCTCGCCGCGACCCTCACAGTCGTCGCCCGTGCCAAGCTTCCGCTTGCCGACGCGCCCAATTCCCGCATCGTCGCTTATCGCCCGGCAAGCGGCGGCAACGAGCATCTGGCCTTGATCGTCGGCGAGCCCGAAACGCCGGGCCCGGTGCTCGTGCGATTGCATTCGGAGTGTCTAACCGGCGATCTCTTGGGCTCGCTCAAATGCGATTGCGGCGATCAATTGCGCGGCGCGATCAAGGCGATCGGCAAGCATGGGGCAGGGGTCTTGCTCTATCTCGCGCAAGAGGGCCGCGGTATCGGCCTCGTCAACAAGCTTAAGGCCTATGAGCTCCAAGACCAGGGCTTCGACACCATCCAAGCCAACGAACGTCTGGGCTTTGAAGCCGACGAGCGCATCTTCGCCGCCGCCGCCGAAATGCTGAAACAGCTCGGCATCAACCGCGTGCGCCTCCTGACCAACAATCCCGACAAGGTCGAGGCCCTAACGCGCTTCGGCATCGACGTGGTCGAACGCGTACCGCACAGCTTCCCCGCCAACCCGCACAACGAGGCCTATCTCGCGACCAAGAAAGCAAAGGCCGGTCATGTGTTGTGAGCTTGCGGGCAGAGTCTGCAACGCTTGATTTCGATAGAATGTAAAATCGGAAAACGGTCAACAACCGATAGCAGGCTTGGCTCCGCATTCCTAAGTGAGCCTGTCATGGTCGGCGAAGGCCGACCATCCACGACTTTCTTTCTTATTGAAACTTACCGATAGGAAATTTCGTTTACATCATGATGACTGGCGCGATCTGGCCGAAGATTTCCTTGACCACGTAGGCTGACAAATAGTCGTGGATGGTCGGCCTTCGCCGACCATGACAGTGAGAGAGAAGCGCAGTGAGCGAGCCCGCATATCGGCAATACCGGCAAGAATTGCCGCATCGCGACCGGCGCCGCGTCGCAACGCCTTGAATTCGCTGGCGACGGCTCTGGCCCAGGGCTTGCGTCGTCTTCGGCGATGATCGCTGCCGTCAGCCCCGTCATGGCCTCCCAATCCGCCGCCGCTCCGCCGAGCGGCGCGATCACGGCTGACGATTTCAACTTCGACGCCCTCGTCGACACCATCAACCCCCTGCAGCATATCCCCGTCGTCTCGACGATTTATCGCGAGGTGACCGGCGACAAGATGGGCGCGCCGGCATCGATCGCGGGCGGCGCGCTCTACGGCGGCGTCTTCGGTTTCTTCAGCGCCCTCGGCAACGAATTCTTGCGCGCCGTCACCGGCCACGACGTCGGCGAGACCATTCTGTCACTGCTGCAAGGCGACGCGCCGGGCACGAGCACCGTCGCTTCGAGCGACCCCTATCGTGCGAACCGCGCTTATCAAACCGCGCAGACATTGACCGGCGCCAGCGCCGTGAACTGAAGGCTGGCTCGCAGCTAGACGTTTGCCCGCGCCCCAAAGATTGCCGTACCGACACGCACATGCGTCGCACCGAGTCTGACAGCGGTTTCGTAATCCGCGCTCATCCCCATACTGAGACCGCTCAATCCCGCATCGCGCGCGAGCTTCGCCAGCAGGGCGAAATGCAGCGACGGCTCCTCATGCTCGGGCGGAATGCACATGAGTCCCGCGATCTTCAAGCCGAGCGCTTCGACGCACCGGCGCGCGAACGCAAGTGTTTCACGAGGGGCGACGCCCGCCTTTTGCGGTTCCTCACCGGTATTGACCTGCACGAACAATTTCGGTGCTCGCCCGGCGCGGGCAACCTCCGCGGCCAGAGCTTCCGCGAGGTTCGCGCGATCGACGCTATGAATCACATCGAACAGCGCAACCGCCTCGCGTGCCTTGTTGGTTTGCAGGGGGCCGATCAGATGTAGCTCGAGATCGGCATCGGCGCGCAACGCCGCAAATTTCCGCTTCGCCTCTTGAACGCGATTTTCGCCGAAACTGCGTTGTCCTGCCGCCAAAGCCGCGCGAACCGCTTCAACCGGATGGCCCTTGCTGACGGCGATAAGATCGACGCCGTCGGCCATCCGCTGCGCGGCTTCGGCCGCCTTAGCGATGCGCCGGCGCACCTCGGCCAGATTGGCGGCAATGTCGCTCGCTGCTATCGATAGGCTCATGGGCCAAGACAAAATTGCACAGGCACGCGCGACACTGGCACGCATAGGGAGCGCGCTCAACGGCCGCAACGCACCCGGTCGCGGCCTGCCGCCGCTGCTCCTGTTGACCGACGACCAGCGCGACGCCGATTGGCTTGAAGCAGTATGCGCCCTGCCGGCGGGCTCCGCCGTTGTTATTCGCCATCGCAACCCCGTCGCGCGCGAACGCCTCGCCCGGCTGCTGCTCGAAGCCGCGCGCCGCAACGGCAGCCGTTGTTTGATCGCCGGCGATGTCGCCCTCGCCGAGCACCTCGCCGGCGACGGCGTCCACGCCGCAGAGTCCGAGCTTGGCCGGATAGCCGCCTGGCGCCGAACTCATCCGCGCTGGCTGATCACGGGATCCATCCACGGTGCCGAGGCCATGACGAAGGCGCAGGCCGCAGACGCACTGCTTTTGGCGCCGGTCTTTCCGACCTCGAGCCATCCCCGTGCAAAGACGCTCGGCGTCACCATGTTCGACGAGATTGCCACGCGCTCGCCAGTACCGGTTTATGCGCTGGGTGGCATTGCTGCCGACAATGCGGAGCAGCTTGCCCCGTCGCGCGCCGCCGGCATCGCACTAATCGGTGGCTGGCTCAGAAGCTGAATTTGCTTTCGACGAAGCCGACATTGGCATCAAGCGAATTGCAAGGTGGGAACGCAAGGAAAGGAGGAGGGACCGCTCCCGCGCCGCCGTGGTCGGTTAGGCAGCTGCCGAACGGGCCGTCGAACTCAAAGCGCTGATAGCCGCCGGTGAAGCGGATATGTTCGTCCAACGTGTAGCCGATCGCGGCTTCCATGCCCTTGCCGTCCTGATTGGCCAACAACGGGATCTGTTCGCTGGAGGTGATGTAATCGAGGCCGAACGCCCACGGGCCGGTTTCGTACTTGACACCCGCCGACCAGATTGTCGTGTCGTTGCCGCGGATCACATTGCTTGTGAATGCGCCGTGTAGAACTGGCCCGCCGCCGGCGACGTTGGTGCGTCGGTAGGAGGCGCCCGCCGACCACTGGCGATAGCCCAGGTTGATGCCGCCGCCCCAGTCGTGCACGTCGGTGAAAAAGCCGGGGCTGTCGTTGAACTCGTTCTTGCCGGTCACGTAACCCGCGCTGGCGCCGAGGTCGACGGCGCCGAAGGTCCCGATGTAATTCAGTGCGAAATCGAAGACGTTGCTTTGCTTGTTGGGCCGGTTGCCGCCGCTGCCGAAGAATTCGCCGAGGTTTCGCGAGCCGTCGGGCGTGTACGAAACGCCGAACTGAAAGCCGACGATTCGCGGCGAGTAATACGCCAGCTTCAGCCACACATCCGACGAGTGAATATCGGACCGCAGCTGCATACCGTTCGGACTGAAGATCGAACCCGGTTCCTGCGCCCTGCTGCTGCAGAACATCTGACACGGATAGCCGAGCAGAAAGACCTCCGGATTGTCGACCCGAACACTGCCCGAGACCGACGGTGGACGCAGACCGAGCACGCGCGCGGCGCCGTCCTGCTGGCCCACTTGCAGCCGCCCCACGGGGCTGTCGGCATAGATCCAGGCCTGGTTCAGAACGGTGCTCGAGCCGGCATCGTTGAGCGAGGAGTTGAAATTGCTCGCGTAGTCGATATCGAGGGCGATGACGGCGCCGAACTCTTCGGCGTCGCTATCGATCCACCCTGCGCCGACCAACGACGTGTCGATCGCACCCACGACGGAATCAAGGCCGCTCTGATTGGATTGGCCGATCACCTCGCCCACGAGCGTGCCGTAACCCGATAGCTTCAGGTTCACGTCGCCGAGTTTCGTTTGGACGGCTTGGGCAAAGCCCGCCGTCGCGATCAAGCTTGCGACGCTCAACGTCAGTTTTTTCAACATGGCCCCCTCGTTACGCGATGGCCCTGGCGATGCCGACCCGTTGTGATGGTCAGCGTGGCGAACTCTTAGAACACGGGGCCGTTTCGCCGCCAAGGCGAATTCCGACCCGAGTGTGATTCAACCTGCAGGCGCGCCAAAAAGGGCTACGCCCCAATAGTTAACGATTTGCGACATTCAGGGAAACGAAATGGCGGTTTGCAAAAACCCGACATTGGCTTGCAGCGAATCACAGGCAGCGGACGAACAACCGCCCGTTGGCCCGTCGAAATTGTAACGTTGATAGCCGGCGTAGAGATCGACGCCGTTGCCGATTTCGTAGCCGATCGTTCCCTGCCACGCCTCGCCGCGCTGCGTGAGCCGCCGCGTTACCACGTCGACAAACGGCGGCAGCTGCTCGTCGATATTGGCGTAGTTGGCGCCGAACTGCCACGGTCCCGTCTGGTAGCTCGCTCCCGCGCTCCAAATTTCAGTGTCGGCATTCGGCAGCACGCACCCGGCAAGCTGGCTGCACCCGGTCGAGGCCAGCGGACCGACATGGTCGTCGCGCAACGGTCCGCCGCCCGCGATGTTTGTGTGGCGCCACGATCCGCCGATCTTGAACCCTTCATAGGCGACCTGCGCGCCGGCGCCGTACTCCTGCACATCGTCTGGCGTGAACGGATTGGAGGCGAACGGCATTATCACTCCATCGCTCAAGCGCGGCGCCGTTATCTGCAATATCCGAACGCTCGGATGCTCGTTCCTGCCGATCACATAACCGGCATAGGCGCCAAAATCGAATCCGCTGAGCGATTTCTGGTAGCTCAGATTGCCTTCCCAGATGTTCGATTGCTCGTCGCGTTCGTGCTCGCTGTTGAAGAGGTCGCTCAGACCGCGCGTCAGCTCCGGCGTATACGAGAAGTCGATTTCCACGCCGATCAGGCGTGGCGACGCGTACATGATCTTGAACGCCTCGCCTGAAGCATTGAGGTCGGTGCGCAAATGCGCGCCGTTGGGGGCGTAGGGCGCAAAATCAATTCGCAGTGGATCTTGTACGATGTAGTGGCGCGGGTTGTCGACGCGATTCGCCTCCGAGACCACGGGTGCGAAAATTCCGTTCTGTGCCGCCGCGCCGTAGTCGTCGCCGATCGAGAGCCGGCCGAACGCGTGCTGGCCATAGATGAAGAACTTGTCGAGGATTCGCGGTGCGCCGCGGATCAGATCATCGGAAAACCGCGCCTCGTCCGATTCAAATCGAAGCTGTGCGCGCACTCCCAACTCGATACCGTCTTCGAGGATGACCTTCGCCCGCCCCCGCACATGCGCATCGGCGGCAAAGCCGAAATTTTGAACGTCGCTCCCCGGCACCGTGTCTTGGTCGACACCATAGCCGGAGAAATTGACGTAGCCGCCATAGTCGAAGCCGTACTCCGCCGCGCTTGCCGTCTGCAAGCCGGCAGCCAGCGCCGCGGTGCCGGCGAGCAACAACTGTCTTATCGCATGCATCGCATAACTCGCGGGTTGACGCCGCCACACAACGGCAGCCGTCGATACAACTGGATACGCTTGCGAATCCCTGAGTGATAAGTGTTCGGTTCTGAAGGCAAAATGTCAAATGAACGTTCGCCCGTGACGCCGGTCACGGGCTCGTTGCAACTTGTCGAGGAACCCGATTGCCGCTCGCCCGTGCGATGCCCTATAACAATTGCCGCAATTCGGCCGTAACGCCGTTCCACTCTCGGGCCCACGATGAAAACCCATACAGTAGCTGCGCGCGTATTCGCGCTGGTTGTAATGACGGGGGCCGCCGTTTTCGCCCTCGCCGCTTGCAGTTCGGAGCCCAAAGAAGCCGAGCCCGCACCGCAGGTCGACGCCCCCCTGCCGCGACCCGAGCCCAACCGTCCCAGCGATCAGGCCCAAGACCACAGCGGCGGCATGTTCGGCATATTCGGTTCGTCGGGCACGACGCAGGGCGTCGGCGTCAACGAATTTCTCTGGCGTGCCACCCTGGACACGCTCCATTTCATGCCGATGGAAAGCGCCGATCCGTTCGCCGGCGTCATCAAGACGAACTGGTACACGGCCTCGCAATCGCCCACGCAACGCTTGAAGGTGACGGTGTTCATCCTCGACACGCGCTTGCGTACCGACGCCTTGCGCGTCTCCGTCTTCCAACAGACCAAGGACGCGGCCGGCAACTGGGTCGACGCCAGCGTCGATCCCGACACCACGACCAAGATCGAAAATCTGATCTTGACGCGGGCTCGAGAGCTCAAGCTCGCGGCCGACTAGCCCGATCGTTCGACCGGCTGGTGCGTCGCCGGCCCCTCTTGTCGGGAGGGGCCGCAGGCCGTCATAAACGTCGCTCCAATTCTTGATTGACGCCGGATTGCCGTTTCATGTCGCGCTACAACGCCCGCGAGGTCGAGCCCAAGTGGCAAAAGGTGTGGGAGGACGCTCAGGTCTTCCGCACGCAGATCGGCGGCGCCAAGCCCAAATACTACATGCTCGAGATGTTCCCCTATCCGTCGGGGAAGATTCATATCGGTCACGGCCGCAATTACGTGATGGGCGACGTCGTCGCACGTTTCAAGCGGGCGATGGGCTTCAACGTGCTGCATCCGATGGGCTGGGACGCCTTCGGTTTGCCGGCCGAGAATGCCGCGATGGAGCAAAAGATCGATCCGGCGAAATGGACCCGCGCCAACATCGCGGCGATGAAGGCGCAGCTGAAAGTGCTGGGCTTGTCGGTCGATTGGTCGCGCGAGTTCGCGACCTGCGATCCTGATTATTACAAGCACCAGCAAAAACTGTTTCTCGACTTCCACAAGCTTGGCCTGGTCGCGCGCAAAGAGGCGAGCGTCAATTGGGACCCCGTCGATAACACCGTTCTCGCCAACGAGCAGGTCATTGACGGCCGCGGCTGGCGCTCGGGCGCGGAGGTCGAGCAACGCAAGCTCACGCAATGGTTCTTCCGCGTCTCCGACATGGCTGAGGAATTGCTGTGTGCCCTGGACGATTTGCCGCGCTGGCCCGAAAAGGTCCGCGTCATGCAGCGCAACTGGATCGGCAAATCCGAGGGCGCGAACGTGATCTTTGCCCTGACCGGCGGGCCGCTCCCGTCGCTGGAAATATTCACGACGCGGCCCGACACCCTGTTCGGCGCAAGCTTCTGCGCGGTCGCCCCCGATCACCCCTTGTCCGTCGAGGTCGCGAAATCCAATCCGGCCGCGGCGGCGTTCGTCGCCGAATGCAAGCAAATGGGCACCTCGCTCGCGCAGATCGAGACCGCCGAGAAAAAAGGCTTCGACATCGGCGTGCGCGCCAAACACCCCTTCGTGCCCGGCCGCGAACTGCCGGTCTACATCGCCAATTTCGTCCTCATGGACTATGGCCTGGGCGCCATCTTCGGCTGCCCCGCCCACGACCAGCGCGATCTCGACTTCGCGCGCAAATACGGTTTGCCCGTTCGCCCCGTCGTCATTCCGGCGGGCGAAAAACCCGACGAGTTCATGGTCGGCAGCGATGCCTTCACCGCCGACGGCACCTTGGCAAATTCCGACTTTCTCGACGGCATGGCTGTCGCGGAAGCAAAGAGCGTGGTCATTGCC
>Ga0209069_10000270_pt1 | contig 22509 bp, 22 predicted proteins | sample Str013_2_FD_187202 | JGI IMG/M metagenome (GOLD analysis project Ga0209069, IMG submission 187202) | Freshwater sediment microbial communities in response to fracking from Pennsylvania, USA - Straight Creek_MetaG_SC_2013 (SPAdes) (version 2) | ecosystem: Environmental > Aquatic > Freshwater >...
ACAACGAGCGATGGATATTCCTCGATATAGCTCATGCCATCCACCAGCATCTGCCCCCACTCCGGCGTAGGCGGAGCAACACCGAGGCCGAGGAAACTCAATGTAGCAATAGCCAGCACCAGCGCACCAGCATCGGCACTGGCATAGACGACAACCAAACCCAACACATGCGGCAGAATATGGCGCGTGAATATCCAGACATGGCTGGCCCCCATCACCCGCGCCGCTTCGATATAGGGTTGTTGCAATTCCGACACCACAACAGCGCGACTCATGCGGGCATAATTGGCCCACCATGCCATGGTGAGTGCTGTTACCATGGACCAATAACCCGTGCCGAGAATGCCAATAAGGGCCAGTGCAATCACAAGGCTTGGCAGCGCTAACACGATATCGATGATGCTAATGAGCACCAACTCAGTGCGCCCGCCGACGTAGCCCGCCAAAGAACCTATAACGACCCCAATGACAAGTGCCGACACAAGCACCACTGACATGGCAATTAAAGACGTCCGTGCACCGCCAATGATACGGCTGAAAATATCGCGGCCCAGGTAATCAGTGCCGAACCAATGTTGGGCAGTGGCGCTTTGCAAGACAGAATCATAATCTTGTACCGCCGGATCATGCGTCATGATCATCGGTGCAAAAATGCCGATCGACACAAAGATCAAAGCGGGCGTCAGAATTGCCCATGGCCAGGTCTTGAGGACAGCGAAGTTCATGTGCTCCTCGCCCTGCGCAAGCGTGGATCGGCGAATACCGCGATCACATCCACAATAAGATTGATGGAGACGAAAAACACAACAAATAGCATCAACACTGCTTGCATGCCGATGAAGTCACGGAACCGAATAGCATCGATAAAGAATGAGCCTATGCCGCGCAGCGCGAATACGGTTTCAACTACAATGGAACCAATCATCATCAAAGTGAACTGTGCACCAAACGTGGTGAGGAAGGGCACGATGATATTGGGCAAAGCCTCGCGGAGTAGCACCTGTCGGCGTGTGAGGCCCTTGGCAAATCCGGTAGTTGCAAAAGGTCTCGACATTGCCTCTTGGAGATTCACCCGCACCACCCGCGACAAAACTGAGGCCGGAAACAGCGCAATGGTCACCCATGGCAAAAACCAAGATGTCCATCCAGCCATGCCAAAAGTAGGCACCCAGCCCAGCATAACCGAAAAAATGATCACCAATATCGCCGCCACAAAGAAGTTAGGAGTTGAAGCACCAATCAACGCCACGCCATGCAACAGTCGGTCAATGACGCCGCCGTTGCTGACCGCACCCGCAATTCCAAACCCTAGCGAGATGAAAAAAACCAAAAAACCACCGCCAGTCATCAATGCCATGGTCACGGGAATACGCTCTCCAAACTCCTGCGCAATTGGCTTTCCGGTGCGGAGCGACACGCCTAAATCACCTGTGAGTGCGTTGCCCAACCAATGCAAATAGCGCATCGGCAAAGGATCATTGAGACCAAGGTCTTGAGCGATGCGTTTGATCATCTCGCCATCAGCACCAGCCCCCGCAGCACGTTCAGCAATAAGTGCCGCCACGTTGCCGGGTGCGGCGGCCACCAGCGCAAAAGTAAGCGCGGTAGCCGCCAACATCAGCAACAGTGCTAGCACGATGCGGCGCAGCAAAGTCTTTTGCATGACCTAACCCTTATTGTGCCGGATCAGGCCTTGATGGTCAGACCCTTGAAGGGCAAGTCATAATCCGTTGCTGGCAACGAGAAGTTCTCAACCTTCGGGTTGTAAGCCCACAAGCGTTGGGTTACGACCAAAGGACAAGTCGCTGTATTGGTGTTGAGCCAGTCATAGACCGCCTGCATCGCTGCTTCACGACCTGCGCCCCCTGTTTCCAATGCAGTCTTCACAACAGCATCAAGATCAGGGTGGATATAGATTTTGCCGTCTGGGCCTGTGTCCGCCGCTGTAACAAAGGAAGCGCCCATGCTGCCATGCGGATCATAAGGTGCGCCATAGGTCGCAAAGAAGGCGAGATCATATTTGAAGGCCGGACGGCGATCATGCATGGTGGCATTATCTACCGACGAGACTTTTACCTTGAAACCTATCTCCGTGAGCTGGCCTTGGATCATTTCAGCAATGCGCTTTGATCCCGGCATGGATTCTTCCGAGACCAGGAAATCAATTTCCAGTGGCGCACCGGCCTTGGTAAAGCCTGAGCCATCGCCTGCCCAACCGCCATCCGTCAGGAATTTCTGCGCCGCAGCCACATCGCGCTTTGGCACATCATGGCGCTTACCCGGGGTTGGCACAGTGGCCGGGAACACATCAGCAATTGGGTCAGCAAAACCTTCAAACAACACCTTGGCAATCGCGGCACGGTCCACGCCAACGTAGATGGCGTCTCGCACGGCCTTGTCCTGCATAATGGGTGACTTTGGTGAATACCCAAGAAGTGTGGTGGCTGTGCCTGCTTCGGCAACGACTTTCATGCCGTCCTTTTCCAAGGCACGAGCGCGTCGAGGTGAAAGCGGGGCCACCCAGTCACCGCCAATCACATCAAGATCGCCAGCGCGTAGGCCATTGGCGCGGGCCAGTTCATCCGGCACGACTTTCAATTCCATTTTGCTGAAAGATGGCTTTTCGCCCCAGTAGTTTTCATTGCGCACCAAAACAGTGGCGGCACTATCGAAAGACTCAACAATCCAAGGGCCTGTGCCGATAGGTGCAGTTTGCTTGCCCGCCGCATCAACTGCCTTGGGTGAGAGGAAGCGCACGGGGCGAACAATGGTAAGTTCAAGTTCAGCCACTGGAACCGGGCGCTTAAGCTTGACGGTGATCTTGTTTGGCGCATCTATGGCGATGCCCTCAAAGGCATCTGAAATACCAATCCACGAGAAGTCGGCAACGCCCATCCAGCGTTTCAAATTCCATTCCGCGGCGGTGGCATCAAATGGTGTGCCATCTGAGAACTTGACACCTTCGCGCAGATCAAAGCTGATCGACTTGCCGTCATCAGCAATTTTCCAAGCTGTAGCGAGGCCCGGTTCCAACTTGCCGTTAGGGCCATAGTGAATAAGAGCATCGAACACGACGGTATAGGAGCTGAGTGTTGATACGTTCTGCAAAAGATCAAGATTGCCAGTTTCGGCAGCAATCGCCACTTTCAGTGTGCCGCCATCCGCCGCCATTGCTACACTTGGAAAAACCGATAGAAAAGCAAGCCCTGCGGAACCTGCAAAGAGTTGTCTGCGATCAAGTTTTAACATCATTCCCTCCTGTTTTCGTTTTCAATTTCTGAAACGCTAGTTCTGATTTCTAAGAATGTATAGATATTGTTGAAGTGGCGTTCTGCTCCCTCATCAATGCTGATGGCCCTCGGGTTCCTTCATCTCGAACGGCAGCGTGATAGTCTGCGTTTTGGACTTTAGCACGAGCTTTGCACTAAATTCATGTGGCTCAGCTGGAGCAACGCTGCTCTCATATGTTTTTGAATCTTTGTCGGCCTTCAACGGTAATTTTTCCTTGGTCGTGCCGCGATCAATGATCACGGTGGCTTGAAGTCCCTTTGTCGCTTTGGACAATGAGAGACGGAACCGCTCACCTTCAGCCGTATCCAAGATGGCAAGTTCCCCATTGGCAAGCTTGCTGTTCACAATGAATGGTTCCGGCGCATGATGAGACGCGTGGGCAAGCGGGGCCAGTTCAAACGGGCTGGTTCCATCCGGTGAAGCAAAGGTAATGGTGGCTGTGCGCAAAGCCGAGATGTGCCCCAACAACTCGCTGCGCAATTTTTCCGCAAGCTTAACCCCGGCACTGACTGGCAATTTATCATCAACTGCAATTGCGATATCGGTGTGAAGCCGGTGCCCAAGCCACCGCGCCTTTGCATTTACGGTCTTGATGCCTTTCACATGCTCAGCGGCATGTTGAATCTCATCGACAATGGCAGGTTCGACACCATCAAGGGCGCGTACAAGAACTGATTTTGCCGACTGCCAAACAATGCCAAGGATGGTGATGGTGATGAGCAAACCGACAATTGGATCGGCCAGAGGAAAACCAGCCCACACACCAAATGCACCCAGCACAACCGCAAGGCTGGTTAAGCCGTCGGTGCGGGCGTGATAACCATCGGCGATGAGCGCTGCACTTTGAATTTCACGACCCACCTTGATGCGAAACACCGCAACAATTTCATTGCCAAGAAACCCGATCACCCCTGCCGCCGCAACCCAGCCCAAATAGGTGATCGCTTGCGGATGGATTAGACGGTTGATAGCTTCGTATCCGGCAAACACGGCGCTGAACAAAATGATGAGCACAATCAACATGCCCGCTAAATCTTCGACACGGCCAAGGCCATAATTGAAAACCTTGGTTGGCGCACGCCGCACCAGCATAAAGGCAATCCACAAAGGGATCGCCGTGGTTGCATCGGCAATATTGTGAATGGTGTCAGCCAGCAAGGCAACCGAACTGGAGAGATAGACCACCAGCAATTGAAGTGCCGACGTAATGGCAAGAATGATAAAGGACCATTTGATCGCCCATATGCCGCGAGAGGTCGTTGTTATAGAAGCATCGATAACTCCGTGTGTGTGACCATGATCACCAGAACTGTGATCATGACCTGATGATGCTTCAAATGCACTTTGATTGCCAAAGCCAAACCAATCCAGAAACTTTGAAAACATGTTTTTTCTCACAAATATTTGGACAGGGTTTTGAATTCGGCCATGGCTTCGTGGGCGGCTTTTCCACCTTCGCTTGCGGCGTCAGCAATGCAGTGTTCCATATGGTCTTGAATCAAGCCGCGCTTGGCGAGATGGATGATGCTTTCGGCGGCTTGCAACTGTTGGGCGAGTTCCATACATGAGCGCCCTTCGACCATCATGGTTATAATGCTGCCAATTTGACCCTGGGCCTGTTTCAATTTTGCAATGATGTCGGGATGGGATGCGTGTTTCATAGTAATACCCTACCCCCTAGGGGATAGGGGTGCAATGGAAATTTGTTTTCAGGGATACTATCTGAGGAACTGTTGATCCAAATGAAAAGGCCCGGGCATTGGCCCGGGTCTTGATGATCAATATCGGATAGAAGTTACATCCCAAGAAGCTTCCACGCTTCTTTTGCGGCAACAATTGAAGCATCGTGATTGCCTGCTTCATGTTCTTTCTTGGCAAGAGCAATTTGCGCGTCAACCTTGATCATGGTGGCGGCATCGCCTGGCATGGCTTTTGCCATGTCTTCGTCTTTCTTGATGAGATTTGGGCAATCATTGGCAAGTGCCGCTCCCGTGAGGGCCATGAGCATTGCTCCTGCAATAATAATTTTCTTCATGTGGTCTTCCTTTTTAATGCCAGAGTTCTGGCGGTTGCAAACTAGAATACGCGTTAAAATTCGATTTAGATGAGGTGGCAAAAAACTAAGTAACAAAGTTAAGGGTAATTGCAGTGAGCACCAAATATCGTCCTGTTTTGGCTATTCCAACAAGTAGGGCGAAGGACCACAAAGGTTCTCGCAGCACACCTGCGATGACCGTAAGTGGATCACCAACAATTGGAGCCCAGCTCAGGAGCAGTGTGCATCTCCCATAGCGACGATACCAATTCTCGGCACTTTGCAGTTTGTCAGGATTTGCGGGAAACCATCGCCGATGTTGAAAACGCAGTAGAGATTTACCCAAAACCCAATTCATAATTGATCCTAAAATGTTTCCAACACTTGCGACGGCGACTATGGCGGGCCATGGCTGCTTGCCCGCGACCAGCAACCCAACAACCACCAATTCTGATTGCAGGGGCAGGATTGTTGCTGCGGCAAAAGCGATAAAGAACAAGCTAGCATAGGTAGCAATATCCACCATTTAGACCGCAGTGCTGCGCAACCGTAGCGCATTGCCAATCACGCTGACTGAACTTAAGGCCATGGCCGCCGCTGCGATCATCGGGGACAATAATATGCCGAACACCGGATAGAGAACGCCTGCAGCAATCGGAACACCGGCGGCATTATAGATAAATGCAAAGAACAGATTTTGGCGAATGTTGCTCATAACAGCCTTGGATAAGGATCTGGCGCGCACAATGCCCATCAAATCTCCTCTGAGCAACGTCACACCAGCACTTTCCATGGCCACATCAGTTCCGGTTCCCATGGCAATACCGACATCGGCGGCAGCAAGCGCTGGCGCGTCATTTACGCCATCACCCGCCATCGCCACAATACGGCCTTGAGCTTTGAGTTTGGTGACGACGTCCGCTTTCTTGTCTGGCAACACATCCGCTTCCACATCGGTAATGCCCAAGCGCTTCGCAATGGCCTCCGCAGTTGTGCGATTGTCACCGGTCAACATCACAATGCGAATGCCAGCATCGCGCAGTGCCGCAAGAGCCTTTGGTGTTGTTGCTTTCACGGTGTCGGCGATGCCGATGACGCCAGCCAACTTGCCATTGATGGCAACAAACACAGTCGTGGCACCATCGGCCCGCAGCGCATCGGATTTGCCTGCTAAACTGTCCACGACGATATTCAACTCGCCCATGAACTTGGCGTTGCCAATCGCCATGCGTTTGCGCTCCACCATGCCGATGGCACCTTTGCCGGATGGTGCGTCAAATCCCATCACTTTGACCAATTCAATTTTGCGCTCTTTCGCTGCTTTCACAATTGCTGCCGCCAGCGGATGTTCGCTGGCCTGTTCAACTGAGGCGGCCAAGCGCAATAACTCAGTTTCATCTTGACCTTCGACCGTGATGATTGCAGTAATCGACGGCTTGCCTTCGGTCAGGGTGCCGGTTTTATCGACGATAATTGTATCAACTTTCTCCATGCGCTCTAAAGCTTCGGCATCCCGGATGAGCACACCAGCCTGTGCACCACGTCCGACGCCAACCATGATCGACATGGGCGTTGCAAGGCCAAGAGCACAAGGACATGCGATGATCAGAACGGCAACGGCGGCTACCAGCCCGTAAGCTAACCGAGGTTCCGGTCCCCAGATCGACCATGCAGCGAAAGCCAATAGTGCTGCCAAAATCACCGCAGGCACAAACCAGCCGGACACCTTGTCCGCCATGCGCTGAATGGGGGCACGGCTTCTTTGGGCATTGGCAACCATTTGCACTATGCGCGCCAGCATAGTGTCGCTGCCGATTTTCTCGGCGCGCATGACAAAGCTTCCGCTGGTATTCAAGGTACTGCCAATGACCTTGGCCTTGACTGACTTGCTCACTGGCAGGGATTCCCCAGTGACCATGGATTCATCAAGCGAAGATTGCCCCTCCGTAATCACGCCATCAACAGGCACTTTTTCGCCAGGCCGCACCCGCAGGAGATCGCCAACTGCGATGCTTTCCAGCGCTACATCCTCTTCTGTTCCATCGGGCTTCATACGCCGTGCGGTTTTCGGCGCGAGATTGAGCAGCGCCTTGATGGCACCCGATGTCTGGTCACGGGCGCGAAGCTCCAGCACTTGCCCCAGCAAAACCAGCACGGTGATAACGGCGGCGGCTTCGAAATAAACCGAGACGGCACCTCCCATTTGGCGAAAAGCGACCGGGAAAATATCAGGGGCTAATGTCGCAATAATGCTGTAGACCCAAGACACGCCCGTACCCATGGCAATCAAGGTGAACATGTTGAGATTGCGGGTGAGCAGGGATTGCCAACCGCGCACAAAGAACGGCCAGCCTGCCCACAACACGACAGGTGTGGCCAGCAGCAATTGCAGCCAATTTGAAAGCTGCTGGCCGAGCATCATGGTGAGGCCCGTCAAATGTCCGCCCATTTCAAGAATGAACACCGGGATGGTAAGCACCAGACCAATCCAGAAACGGCGAGTCATGTCGGCAAGTTCGTGGTTCGGGCCACTATCAGCCGTCACAGTTTGAGGTTCCAGCGCCATGCCGCAAATCGGACAGGTACCGGGACCAACTTGCTGGATTTGTGGGTGCATGGGACAGGTGTAAATTGCACCTGCTATTATTGGCTCCGCGACCTTTGCACTCACATCAAGATACTTGGCCGGGTTTGTCACAAATTTAGTTTTACAGCCCGCGCCGCAGAAATAGTAATTCTGATGGTTGTGTTCAGCAATATGTTTGGCAGTTTTGACTTGAACGGTCATACCACATACTGGGTCAATCGCACCGCCATTTGGTTCAACGGAAGCATGATCATGAGAGTGGCTTGCGTGCTGATGTTCCATCATTATGCCTCAATTCAAATATTATTTGGTACCCAGATGGGGTATGTTTGTTCGCTTGACAGATATACCCCCAATAGGTATATGTCAACAATGCAAAAAGAAGCCAAGGCAGCAGTTCAAAAACGTTTCAACCGTATCGAAGGTCAGGTGCGCGGCCTATCTCGGATGATTGAGGAAGATCGTTATTGTATCGATATTGTTACTCAAATCTCGGCTGTACGCGCTGCACTTCGTCGCGCAGAAGAAGAAATTTTGCGCGATCATGTGGGGCACTGCGTTGAACACGCTATCGCCAGCGGTGACAAAAAAGATCAACGCAAAAAAATATCTGAAATCATTGAAGTCCTGGGCCGCAGCGCAAGATAGTCTGGTGCACCAAGATTGAATTTAACCGAGTAAGCTTACATGAACCGACGCAATTTTCTGATTTCAACCACCGCATTCGCAGGAGCCTCAGGATTGGTTAAGGCTGAAGTTGCTTGGGCATCGGAAATCGCAAAACGTATTCAGAACTTGCCGACGGGCGCCAAACTTTCTCAACCAGCAAAACTAACGAACAATTCGAAGTCCGCTGGTAGCTTTGAAGCAATCATCGAAGCTGGAGTTTCAAGTTACGAATTTGTTCCGGGCCTCACAACCCAGGTACTTACCTATAATGGCAGCACGCCGGGAGCTATGATTGAAGTTACCGAGGGTGACCGTGTAAGGATCGATTTTAAAAATCGCATCCCCGATCAAGTCAGCACTATTCACTGGCACGGACTGGACATCCCTGCTGATCAAGATGGCAATCCAACTGACCCGGTTGCAAGCGGCTCAGACCGCGCATATGAGTTCACAATTCCCGAAGGAAGTGCTGGTTCCTATTGGTATCATCCTCATCCCCATGGCTTTACTTCTGAGCAGGTTTATCGAGGCCTTGCGGCTCCATTTATTGTTCGGAGCAAACGTGATCCTCTGAGTGCCGATCTCGGCGATACAGTTTTGTTTATAACGACCATCAGTCTCAATACTGATGGCTCAATTGCAGAGAACACCGATGCGGATCGCTTCAATGGCCGCGAAGGTGATCACGTTCTGGTCAATGGTGCAAAACTACCAACACTCACCCTCCCTCCGGGGTCAAGCCGCCGTTTCAGGGTCTACAACGCCACCAATGGTCGATTTCTGCGTTTGGCAGTTGACGGCCACCACATGACGCTGGTGGGCACTGACGGCGGCTTGCTTTCTGCCCCTGTCGCAGGCCTCGAAGAACTTCTGCTGGCACCGGCCGAACGCGCTGAAATCGTCATAGACTTTCGGGCCGAAGCTGGACGCTTCACGCTCAACAGTATGGCCTTTGAACGGGGTTGGATGGGGCGGGATAAGCCACTGCCCACGACGCTGCAATTGATGACCTTTGAACTTGCAGGCGAAGCAGCGGCACCCATTCCACTTCCACTAAAGTTGCGCGACGTAGAAGTCTTGGGTAAGCCTGTCTCAACCAAACGCATCGCCTTTGCCGAAACTATGGGCATGGCCAATGGAGCGATGACCATGGGCTTCCTGATTGATGGCAAAGCCTTTGACATGGCGCGCATCGATCTCAAAAGTCGTACCGGCGATGTGGAGCTTTGGGAAATCGCCAACACAACTGACATGGACCATCCCTTCCATATTCACGGCACACAATTTCAAATCGTTGAGCGAGAGCGGAATGGTGTCAAAACACCTTCGCCGTATTTGGCTTGGAAAGACACTGTCAATATCACCAGCAAGGAAACTGTGCAGATCAAGGTTCGGCACAGCACTCCGGGTCTCCGCATGTATCACTGTCATATTCTCGAACACGAAGACGCAGGCATGATGGGACAGTTAGAGGTCGCTTGAGAAATCGCCATGTCGAACAGGCGCTCAGCATTGGCTTGGATCGGCGGCGTAACGCTTCTGGCCTTCGGCTTTCAAAGGGTACGAAGCATCATCGGTCCCTATGTCGTTGAGCCGCCGCTTGTGAATATCCATCAAAAACCGATTCCGTTGCCAGATGTTAATTTCGTTGATGAAAAAGAAACTCCGAAGACCCTCGCAAATTTCGCTGGAAAGCATGTGCTAGTGAACATTTGGGCCAAGTGGTGCCCGCCCTGCAAAGAGGAAATGCCCTCGCTAGATAGATTACAGGAAGAGCTAGGCGCTGGTGCTGATCTGCAAGTCGTCGCCATATCAGTTGACCCGATCAGCTTTGAGCAAATTCGGGCTTTCTATAATGTGATCGGTATCAAGTCTCTCGCACTTTACAAAGGAGATGAATCTGAAATCATGCAAGCTTTCAGAATTCCGGGTCTGCCCACCAGCTTACTTATTGATCACACCGGTCAAGAAATCGGAAGAATGATTGGCCCCACCATCTGGGATTCACAAAGAGTTGTAGATCAACTGACGAAGCTCGCGGTGTGAGGGCGTTTCCAAATCGACCGAAACTGTCTTTAAATTAATAGATTAAAATGGAGAAATATCTTGAACAGAAATTCAAAAATTATTGCATCACTTGTTGGTATTGCAGTCCTTGGCGTATTTGCCATTTCTCAACTGCCAAATGGGAGTTCAGGTTCGATGGGGGGCATGAAGATGGCTACATCGGAAGCTTCACCCTCAACCAAAGCATTTGAAACTGCCATGTCTGGTATGATGAAAGGCATGATGGCTCCCGCCACAGGCAAAGCTGATCTCGACTTTGTGCAAGGCATGATCCCGCATCACCAAGGTGCAATCGATATGGCAAAAGTCGTGCTGCAATACGGCAAAGACCCCGAAATTAAAAAACTTGCTGAAGGTGTGGTGAAATCTCAGTGATGAACGAATGGCTGGTGAAGGCAGATAAGGCAATTCTACCCCAATCGCCGGAGTCCGCCAAAGCTAACGACCAAGCGATGGCAACCATGATGAAGAATATGACAGGCACATACACAGGCAATGCCGACGTTGATTTTGTCAAAGGCATGATCCCGCACCATCAAGGTGCAATCGATATGGCCAGAGTAGCTTTGCAATATGCAAAAGACCCAACACTTTTAAAACTGGCTACCGAAATCATTGCCGCGCAACAAGGCGAGATCGGTTTCATGAATGAGTGGTTGAAAAAGAATGGCCAGTAAGTCTGCGTCGACGCCCCAAACGTCCACTTACAATCGAACCGCTCGCGCCCTGCATTGGTCGATGGCGATTGTGATCATTCCCATGCTGCTGCTTGGACAACAAACAATGGGAAGCCATGATGCACGTTGGCTGCCGACACTTCATGCCAGCCTAGGTTTGGTTCTCGTCTTTTTACTTGTTGTGAGACTATATTGGCGTTGGAAGCATTCGCCGCCTGCCAATAAAAATGGTTCAGTATGGGAAAAGCTAGCGGCACGTAGTACGCATCTGATGCTCTACTGTGCAATGCTGTTGATTCCTCTCACGGGGTGGCTTGCTTACACCGAACATGTGCGCCGCTCGCTCGGTGCGCGACCAGCGAGTTGGTTCGGCGTCAGAATTCCCTTGCTCCCCGACTATGCGATCGACTGGCACAGGATTCATAATTGGGGCGGGAAACTAGTATTGGCCTTAATCGCACTTCATATCTTAGCTGCGCTCAAACATCACTTTTATGACAAGGATGATACTCTAAACCGTATGTTGCCATAACCGAAATGGGGTCGTGATAAGGTAAAAAGTCGCCGCGGCACGTTAACCAATCACGAGTTCTTTTTGAAACTATAAACCTTTTGTTAATAGCCAGAGTTCAAAATTAACCCATTATTTAGGTTGAGGAGTACGGCTATGGCAGACAAATCAGTAATGAAAAAATTGGCTGTGAGCGCCTGTGTGGTGTGTTGCGGATTGAATCTTGCTTTTGTATTCGGCGCAGGGACTCTGCTCACAAGTTTCGCAGTTCTGAGTCAGCCGCATGTGGCATTGATAACCATTGGATTTGCGCTGATTGGCGCGGCTTCTTTCCTAATTTGGAGACGTGGTCGCAAGGCTGCATGTTGCGAAGTCGCGAAATCCTAATCACACCTTAGAAATTCCCCTTGATCTTTAAAGCCGCACCGCTGGTCAATGAGTATTTCTATCGTATCAAATGATTTACGAATATCCGATGGTGCTCCCAATGGTGAACGCAACTTAACACAAGACTTATAAATCCCAATTCACACTACGTGTTCGTTGATCCTTGATCGGCTGGAGAGACAGCCCTCCAAATAGACAACCCTGTCTTACCTTGCTGCAAATCATTGATCACCCGCCTTCAGTGGCAACTATCTTGCCTCTCAATTCAGTCATATAAGTCATGCGAACCCGACACCGCCTCATTTATCGGCGATAAGTCAATTACGTGACGTAAAATGAGTTGAGAGCGTCATCAGCAAGAGCTTCATCATATTGTCATATTGCTTACTTAGCGACCGTCGGAGCTGATTTGCCAAGAGCGCGTCCTAATTCAATCTTCAAGAGATATGAGCATGAAAATTAATAATCTTATCCATCGAATAGCTTCAATTTTCGCGTTGGTGCTTTTGCTAACTGCGCCGGCATTGGCCGAAAATCAAAGCAAAGCGACCGCACAATTTAGCGCCGAACAGAACGGCGATATTGAAGGGACTATTCGTAACTATATCCTCAATCATCCTGAAGTCTTAACCGAAGCAATGCAAAGGCTGCAAGATCGGGAGCAGCAAGCCGAAGACAAGAGGCTCAGCGAAGCTGCAAAGGCCATGAAACCCGTGAGCAGAGAAGATCACATCCGGGGCAGTGTGGATGCTCCGGTTAAGATCATCGAGTTTTCGGACTTTGAATGTCCTTTCTGCAAAGGCTTTCAATCATCCTTGAAACAGGTAATGAATGACTACGAAAAGGATGGAAAAGTCGCCTGGGTTTACCGTCACTTCCCGCTCGATCAACTTCATACCAAGGCCCGCAAGGAAGCCCAAGCTTCAGAATGCGCTGCAGAACTTGGTGGTAAGGCCGCATTTTGGATATTTGCTGACAAACTGTTTGAAATAGCGCCGTCAAATGATGGTCTTGATTTGGCGATGCTCCCTAAAATTGCACAAGAAATGGGTCTGGATAAGGCGAAGTTTGCAGCGTGCCTTGAAGGCGATCAACGCGGAGGAAAATTTGCTGCTCTTATTGAGTCGAACGCGCAAGACGGGGCAGCTGCCGGGGTGACCGGGACCCCTTTCAGCATTATCGTCAATTCCAAGGGCCGCATCTTCCCAATCAATGGTGCTCAACCCTACGAGGCTGTAAAGGCGATTATCGAAGCGGCTCTGAAAGAGGGTTAATCTGAAATGGCCGTACGGGCGCTCCAACAAGTCTTCAGCAAAGGCTGGTATGTGTTGCTTGCTGCGACTATTGCCATAGCCACATTCGTTCTGACGACATGGCTGGGGAATCTCGGGCTTGTCTGGCAGATCGCGACTTCACAATGGTTGCCGCTTGTAGACAAAGCAAAGATTATACTTGCGCTCATCGGGTCAATCGGCACGAATTTTACGGTGTTTTCGGCAGCCTGTGCCATTGTCATTGCCGTTTTGTTCGGCCTGAATATGAGTGTGATCACCTATGCTTTTCGCGAGCGACGGCTGCTCGTTGGGCAATTCGGACAAACACAAACCATCGCGAGTTTAGGTGGGCTTGCAAGCGGCATATTCGGGATCGGCTGTGCTGCATGTGGAACATTACTGCTCAGCCCCGTGCTCGCCTTCCTCGGCATGGGCGCACTTGTTGCCCTGCTCCCATTTGGCGGTGAAGAGTTTGGCGCACTCGGCGTCGGATTGCTCGGCGTTTCGCTGATCATATCCGCAAAGAAAATCGGCCAGCCCGTGTTGTGTCAAGTGGCCACAAAACCAAAACACGCTTCACTGCAAAATTGAGCAAATTAAAAACTGCTCATTATTTCTGTTTCAGCAGACGCAGTGCATTCATCGTCACCAAAACGGTTGCACCCGTATCGGCCAAAATCGCAATCCACAATCCGGTCATGCCCAAAATTGTGGTTACGAGGAATACCGCTTTTAGGCCCAAGGCCAATCCTACATTCTGGCGGATGACCGACATCGTGCGGCGCGACAGGCTGATCAAAGCGGCAACATCCGTAATACGGTTGTTCATGATGGCAGCATCGGCAGCTTCTAAAGCCACATCGGTGCCGGAACCCATGGCAATGCCCACCGTTGCTGCGGCAAGGGCTGGCGCGTCGTTGATGCCATCGCCCACTTTGGCGATGCCACCATCCAAAGCACGTTCTTTGATGACCGCAAGTTTGTCTTCCGGCAGCAATTCGGCCATCACCTTCATGCCCAGAATTTTGCCAACTGCTTCGGCGTTGGCTTTGTTGTCGCCGGTCAGCATGATGGGTTGAAGCCCTAGTGCAATGATCTCTCTAATACCTTGAATAGCATCTTGGCGCGGCTCATCACGAAGGGCGATCAAGCCAATCGCTTTGTTGCTGACCAGAACAACAGAAACACTTTTGCCTTCGGCTTCCAATGCACTGGCACGAGCCAGTACAGCTTCGTCTTTCACATCAAGACGCACTGCTGCACCAATGGCGACCAGCTTGCCATCAACTGTTGCGCGCAATCCCTTACCGGGAATGGCGTGTGATTCAACAGCCGTAAACTTTATTTTTTTAGCTTGCGCATGGGCCACAATAGCTGTGGCCAATGGATGCGATGAACCAGACTCAGCAGCGGCCGCAATACGCAATACTTCATCTGCATCGACTTTGCCAAACGTCACAACATCGGTGACCTTCGGTTTGCCTTCGGTCAAAGTTCCGGTTTTATCAAAGGCAATATGTTTCACCTTGCCAATCGCCTCCAGCACGCCACCACCCTTCACCAGAAGGCCGCGCTTGGCTCCCGCTGCAAGGGCTGACGCAATGGACGCAGGTGTTGATATGACCAATGCACAGGGGCAACCAATCAGCAGCAATGCGAGTGCGCGATAAATCCAAGTGTTCCAAACTCCACCCATCAGCAAGGGTGGCACAATGTTAACGGCGATAGCGAGCAAACAAATGGCGGGCATATACCAACGCGCAAATTGCGTGATGAACCGTTCAGAAGGAGCCTTGGAATCTGCCGCTTCTTCAACCAACCTCACGACACGGGCAATCACCGTGTCTTCGGCGGGCTTGTCAACCCGCACACGCAACACAGCTTCGGTATTGATTGAGCCTGCGAGAATAATATCGCCTTTGCCCTTAGAGTGCGGCACCGATTCACCTGTAAGGGCAGACTCGTCGACCGAAGACGTGCCGGAAATAATAGTGCCATCGGCTGCGACACTATCCCCTGGGCGCACCACGATTATGGTGCCAATGGCAATATCGGTGATCGGTGTTTCAACGAGGCCACTCGGCGTTTCAACCATTGCCGTTTTTGGTGCAATTTGAGCTAGAGCTTTGATGCCTGAACGGGCACGGCCTGCGGCCACACCTTCCAGAAGTTCGCCCACGGCAAAGAGGCACACCACAATGGCCCCTTCTTCATAAGCTCCCAGTGCAATGGCACCAGCTACTGCAATGGTCATCAACATTTCTATGGTGAAAAGCGATCCGGTGCGCAAAGCGGCTAAGGCACGACGTGCCACAGGGAATGTACCGATTGCAGCAGCGGCGAGAAATAGAGGCATGGCCGCGATGGGCAACACGTATTGCGCAAGGTAGCCCACGGCAATGATTATCGCAGTAACGATGACAACTATGCCGCGCTGCGACTTCCACCACGCACCTTCAATAGGTTCACCATGATCATCGTGATCGCCATGTTCTTCTTCAGCACGACTTGCATGGTCATGGCCTTCGTGGCTTGCGTGATCATGTCCTGAATGATCATGTCCAGAATGGTCATAACCATCATGTTCATCATGCGGTTTTTTTGCACTGGTATGTGCAGGTATATGTGCCTTGTTAAAAACCGAAATCTTATAGCCCAGCGTTTGCACGGTTTTTTGAATGGCCACCGATTGTTCGGTACCAACAGCATCAACGGTCAGCGTTTCACTCTGCAATCCAACCTTCACATTAGAAACCCCATCAAGCCGCGATACGGCAGTTTCAATTTTAGAAACACAGGCCGCGCAATCCATGCCGCCGATTTTAAATTTGGTTTGTGTTGCCGTTGCCATGGGAATGGATCTCCAAAAAAACGAAATGTGAAATATTCTGGAGCTGTGATACAATCTACAGCCACTAGAGATTCAAGAGGTATTTTCATGGCCGCAATTGCAATCGGAAAATTGGCGGTAATCGCATCCACCAAAGTCCAAACCATCCGTTATTATGAGGAAATTGGTCTGATTCAGCCGTTTTCCCGTACAGAGGGTGGTCACCGCCTTTATGGGCCGGAAGATGCCAGCCGCCTGAAATTTATTCGCCATTCCCGCGAATTAGGATTCGGCATTGAAGAAATCCGGGGGTTGCTGGACCTATCTGACCATCCCGAGACGAGTTGCAAGGCTGCCGATGCCATTGCACGGGCGCAGCTTGAACAAGTGGAAATTCGCCTCGAAAAACTGAAAGCGCTCCGCAAAGAACTCAAACGCATGGTGGAAGAATGCGGTCATGGCCGCGTGAGTCAGTGCAAGGTAATTGAAGTGCTGAAGGATCACCGCCACTGTGGTAGTGAGCATTGATGCGCCAAAGTGCCGTGGCCCCATCACTGATGCGGATGCATCCCACTCGCAATCATCCAATGATGCTCCTGATGATGCATTCCTCGTGTCATGACGCCTATGAAGCCCAAAGCTTGAAGTTCTATCATTGAATTTCTGTCTGGTGGTGTGACCGTCAAGATCGCGCCTTTTTTGGTTTCAACAGAGGCAAATTTCCAACCGTCAACGCCGTCCATAGTTTTGACATGGCCAGCCACCATGCGCTGGATTGAGGCAATTACGGCACCAACTCCCGTGACTTCAAAGGCCATGCCGGTGCCAATACTATCTACTTTCACTGTGGCCTCAAGTGTCACATTGCTCATATCAATCAAATGCTGGCGCAGACCTTCGATATTGACCTTTGTCCAATCAGTTTTCGGATCAGCTTCAAGCAATACAACAATTTCCTGAATGGCAGCGAAGGCAGATTGACCCGCCTCGGTGGGTGCAGTTGTCATCGTCATGTGGTCATCGTGCTTCATACCCATTTTATGTGTCATGGTCTTATCTTGTGCAGAAGCGGCACCGGACAACAAGCAAACGACGAATAGTGATATCCAAAACTTCATATGACAATTCCTTTCAATGCCTGAAATCCACCTTGCCACGAGTGAGGCGTTTGCTACATGATAGTAATCATGTTGGAATATTTACAAAATTTACCGTATATGGCGCGCACTTATCGAAAGGGTCAGTATGTTTTCCATCAGGGTGATAAAATCGATACAATGTTCCTCGTCCAAAGTGGTGAAGCACGCCTGATCAGAAGGCATATGGACGGGAGTGTGGTTGTATTGCAGCGTGCCATGATTGGCTCGGTTTTGGCAGAAGCTTCCCTTTTTTCATCTGTCTATCATTGCGATGCCATCGTTAATACGCGGTTGGTTGCGCACTTGATTCCTCGCTCTAAAATGAAAGCACTGTTTGAAAGTAATGTCTCATTTGCGGGTGCTTGGGCTGGCCACCTTGCAGACGAAGTGCGCAACGCCAGGTTACGCGCTGAGATATTATCGCTCAAGACGGTTTCACAACGACTGAGCGCATGGATTGCCAACACGGGCAGCCTTCCCGCCAAAGGCAGCTGGAAGGCAATTGCGCAGGAAATCGGAACCAGCCCAGAAGCGCTGTACCGCGAGATTGCGACGCGCAAATTCGTTTAACCATGACTCGCGAATTCAGACCACGTCCCATCGGCCTTAAAGGCCAGAACTTTGTAGGGATCGGCTGGACCCCCATTTTCCATGCCGGGTGATTCAGCGGGCATGCCAGGAACTGCTAGGCCACGTGCATTTGGCTTTTCGGCGAGGAGGCGTTTGATGTCTTCGACGGGAACATGGCCTTCGATGATGATGTCGCCCATGAAGGCCGTGTGACATCCGGCAATTGCAGGAGGAACGCCCGCTGCAACACGCCGCGCTTCCAGGTTTGGATCGTCCTCCATTGTAATATCAAAACCCGCTTGTTCAAGTTGCGCTGCCCATTTCTCGCAGCAGCCACAACCAGGATTACGGTAGGCCTTTATCGGTGGGTAAGTTGCAGCCCAAGCATTCAAGCTTGGCGCAGCAAATACCGAAATCGCTGTGACGAATAGGTTCCGACGATTGATTGCAAATTTAGACATGATGTTTCCTTTCCGTTGCTTAAGCATTAACTTCAACAATTCTGGTTTCTGGTTTCTTCTTAAACCGCATTCTTGCACCCTCAGTGAGGGCAAAGATTGCGGGGATAACGACAAGTGTCAGAATGGTTGATGATACCATTCCGCCTATCATTGGCACAGCTATGCGCTGCATAACTTCGGAGCCGGTGCCTGTGCTCCAGAGGATCGGCAGCAAGCCTGCCATGATAGCAGCCACCGTCATCATCTTGGGGCGCACGCGGTCTACGGCTCCTTCCATGATGGCACCATAGAGATCGGCCTTAGTGAAAGCACGGCCCTCTGCTACTGCGCGATGCTTCCATTCATCCAATGCGTTTTGCAAATAGATCAGCATCACCACACCAGTTTCTGCCGCAACACCTGCAAGAGCAATGAAGCCCACGGCAACGGCAACAGACAAGTTGAACCCCATCCACCACATCAGCCACAACCCGCCCACCAGCGAGAATGGCAGGGAAAGCATGACGATCATCGTTTCAGTCAGTTTGCCGAAGTTCAGATAGAGCAGCAGAAAAATGATGAGCAGTGTAAACGGCACCACCAGTTTCAGTTTAGCCTTGGCGCGTTCGAGATATTCGAACTGCCCGCTCCAAGTCACATAATAGCCCTGCGGGAACTTCACATTATCAGCTACAGCTTTTTGGGCCTTGGCCACATAGCCGCCAATGTCACTGTCGCGCGTATCAACAAACACGTAAGCCGCAAGCTGGGCATTCTCTGTGCGCAGCGTTGAAGGTCCGGTCGTGAGTTTGATGTCTGCCACTTCACCCAAGGGTACCGATACGCCTGTTGCTCCGCTCACCCGCACATTGCGGGCAATGGTTTCAGGGTCACTGCGCAGATCACGTGGCAGACGCAGATTGACGGCGTAACGCTCGCGTCCCTCAACCGCCGTGGTGATGGGTTCTGCGCCTAATGCCATGGCAATCGTATCCTGCACATCTTGAACCATCAAACCATAACGCGCGAGACGTTCGCGGTCTGGCGTGATTTCCAGATAATAGCCGCCAATCACCCGCTCAGAGAAGGCACTTGATGTATCCGGCAATTGCCGCAGCGCCTTTTCAATCTCGCGACCCAGCCGCTCAATTTCCTTTAAGTCAGGCCCAAACACTTTTATGCCAACGGGGGTGCGAATGCCGGTGGAGAGCATGTCAATGCGGGCCTTGATCGGCATGGTCCAGGCATTGGACACGCCGGGAAACTGCAAGGCTTTGTCCATATCAGTGATCAGGCTATCAACGCTCACACCCTTGCGCCATTCGCTATTGGGTTTGAGATTGATGATGGTTTCGATCATTTCCGTCGGTGCCGGGTCCGTAGCCGTGGCGGCTCGGCCTGATTTACCAAATACTGATTCCACTTCGGGAAAGGATTTGATGATCTTGTTCTGGGTCTGCAAAAGCTCTGCTGCCTTGGTGACCGAGAGGCCAGGCAAGGTTGTCGGCATATAGAACAGCGTTCCCTCATTGAGGGTGGGCATGAACTCCGAACCAAGTTTGGAGGCGGGCCAATAGCTCGCCCCCAGCACAACCAAAGCCACCAGAATGGTAAAGGTCTTGGCTTTGAGAACACCCTTGATGATAGGCCGGTAGAGCCAGATCAAAAGCCGGTTGATGGGGTTCTTGTGCTCGGCAATGATGCGCCCGCGAATAAACAGATACATCAGAGCTGGCACAAGCGTGATCGACAGAAATGCTGCTGCCGCCATGGAGAAGGTTTTGGTATAAGCCAGCGGTTTGAACAGCCGACCTTCCTGCGCTTCCAGGGTGAAGATGGGCAGGAATGACACTGTGATAATCAGCAGTCCGAAGAACAGCGCAGGTCCCACTTCCTTTGCTGCATCCACAATGATGTCGATGCGCGGTTTATCAGGCGGTGCTCGTTCCATGTGTTTGTGGGCATTTTCGATCATCACAATGGCCGCATCCACCATGGCTCCGATGGCAATGGCGATGCCGCCAAGACTCATGATGTTGGATGAAAGTCCCAAAAGATGGATGAAGATGAAGGCAATCAGTAGGCCAATGGGAAGCATAATAATGGCAACTAATGCACTTCTGATATGCAGCAGGAAGATAACACAGACTGCCGCCACAATCAGGCTTTCCTCCGTCAATGTGCCTTTCAGGGTTTCGATGGCCCGCTTGATCAGATCAGAGCGATCATAGACAGTCTTGATTTCTGTGCCTGGGGGCAGACTGGCCTTCACATCTTCCAGACGCGCCTTCACATTGTCGATCACTGATAAAGCGTTTTCGTCATAGCGCTGAATGGCAATGCCACCCACCACTTCTCCTTCACCATTAAGCTCGGTGATGCCGCGTCGTTCATCAGGTGCAAATTCCACACGTGCCACATCTCGCAGCAATACGGGCGTTCCGCCTTCAGCCTTGAGTACAATGGATTCAATATCTTTGGTGTTTCGGAAAAGCCCGCGCCCTCGCACCGCATATTCGGTTTCCGAGATTTCAACAGTACGCCCGCCCGTATCCATGTTGCTGGCGCGAATGGCGTTGCGCACCGTGTCCAATGACAGGCCAAAACTTTGAAGCAAGCGCGGATCAACAATTACGCTGTATTGCTTGACGAAGCCGCCGACGCTGGCCACTTCTGCCACACCTTCGGCTTTGGCCAGTGAGTAGCGCAATTGCCAATCTTGGGTGCTGCGAAGTTGGGCCAGATCAAGGCCCTTGCCAGTTAGAGCATATTCATACACCCAGCCTACACCAGTGGCGTCTGGCCCAAGTGACGGTGTTACACCTTGCGGCAAACGCCGTGTGGCGGCATTCAAATACTCCAGCACACGTGAGCGTGCCCAATAGGGATCAGTACCGTCTTCAAAAATGATATAGATGAACGACACGCCAAAGAACGAAAAGCCACGCACCACTTTAGATTTGGGAACACTGAGCAGCGACGTGGTGAGAGGATAAGTCACTTGATCCTCGACCACCTGAGGAGCTTGCCCTGCAAATTCGGTATAAACGATGACTTGTGTGTCTGAAAGATCAGGGATCGCATCGAGCGGTGTGTTTTTGACAGAATAAAGGCCAGCCAATGCCAGAAACACGGTGCCGATAAACACCAGCATCATGTTGCGCGCTGACCATTCAATTATTTTACCGATCATGGCTTGGCACCATCAGCAGCAGCTAAGCCCGTCAAAGCAGTCTGAAGATTGCTCTCAGCATCAATCAGGAAGTTGGCGCGGGTCACAATCTTGTCGCCCGCCTTGAGGCCACTCAACACTTCGACATAACCATCGCCCTTGCGGCCCAGTTGAACTTCGGTGGGGCGAAAGCGGCCTTCTGCCACCTCAACAATCGCCACTTGCCGCTTGCCGCTGTCAATGATGGCTGAAGCAGGGATCGCCAGTACGCTTGCAGCCTCGCCTGTATCAATCACCACATCGGCATACATGCGGTGCAGGAACTTGTGATCAGGATTGGGAAGTTCAATGCGTACCTGCGCGGTTCGTGTTTCCGGTTTCAATTCCGGCAACACAAAAGCAACTTTGCCTTTGAAGTTTTCACCCGGGAATGCCCGCATGGTAATGGTGGCGGGGTCACCAATCTTAATGCGGCCAATATCAAGCTCTGCCACATCCGTAATCACCCAAACGGAGGTGACATCTGCCAGCCGGTAAAGCTCATCGCCCGGCATGACGCGCGACCCAACAACCACGTTCTTACTCATCAACACGCCATCTGACGGTGACGGCCAATCAAGGGAAAGCGGAATATCTCTGCTCCCCCGAATTGATTTGATGAACTCTTCCGAGACGCCAAGATTGCGCAGCTTGCGCGAACCTGCAACGCCTTGTCCGCCTGCCGCCGCGAGGCGATACTCAACGGCAGCTTGTGTGATCTGCGGGCTGTAAAAGCGGAACAGTGGTTCTCCTGCCTTGACATGTTGACCCGTGGCACCCGCATAGACTTTCTCGACAAAGCCTTCAGCCCGCAGTGTGAC
>Ga0209069_10000273_pt1 | contig 22403 bp, 21 predicted proteins | sample Str013_2_FD_187202 | JGI IMG/M metagenome (GOLD analysis project Ga0209069, IMG submission 187202) | Freshwater sediment microbial communities in response to fracking from Pennsylvania, USA - Straight Creek_MetaG_SC_2013 (SPAdes) (version 2) | ecosystem: Environmental > Aquatic > Freshwater >...
GCATGGGCGGCTCCCTTCCTTTGGAATGATTCGTTTCGCAACGATCACTCTATGGCGCCTAGACGCCGGTGGTAGGGCGCCGTCCACAGCATCATCCCGCGCGCGGCGCAGCGCTTCTTAGCGGTGCGCCGCAGACGCGGGATCTTCGCGCAGATACGCATGCGGCGCGAAGATCCCGGATAATCGCGAAGCCGCGATTTCCGGGATGATGGTGAGGGTCCTCGACCCGACCTACAGGACGAGAATTGATCAACCAGATTCGGTATCATCCCACGGCGCGCGACCACCGCGTGCTGGGCTGGCAGCATTCCATTTTGGGGTGGACCATGAAAAAGTCGGGTCCCGTGACATCCGTGTGGCGCCCCGCCCGTGGGCTCGTTTACCTGCCGGAGCTGGTGCTGGCGTGGCTGCTGTTTCTCGCGCATTTCGCCTGGGAGATGCTGCAGACGCCGTTCTTCAGCGGCATGGCGGCGCGGCCGCACTGGACCGCCACCCTCATCTGCCTGCGGGCCACCCTGGGCGATGTTGCGATCGGGTTGATTTCGGTCGCGGTGGTTGCGCTTTGGCAGCGGGATCGCTGGTGGTTTCTGAGCCCTTCGCATGCCGCGATTGCGGTTTATTTGGCGGCGGGCTTGATGGCAACCGTTGCGCTTGAGCGGCATGCGGTGGTCTCTGCGCATCGCTGGTCGTATTCGGAGTTGATGCCGATCGTTCCCGGGCTCGGGGTGGGCGCGCTGCCGGTCCTGCAATGGCTGTTGCTGCCGTGGCCGATCCTCTATCTGCTCAGGCGCCACTACCTGGGATCTGACCGTCGCCGCGATGATCGGCAATCTTGAACGGGAACGAATGACAATGTCCATGTCGCCAGCTCGCCCCGGCGAAATCGTAAGCGCGATCGATCCGGCAGTTGACGCCGATGATGCGCGGCTGATCTTCATCGGGCACATCGAATCACCCTGGCGCAGCCGCGCCGCGGCCCCGAAAAATCCGAACGAGGCCCGCGCGCTCGGCAAGTCCGCCGTGGTTCACGTCGATGCGCCCTGGCGCGCGGGGCTGACCGGCATCGAGGCGTTCTCCCACATCATCGTGCTGTATTGGATGCACGAGGCGCGGCGCGATGTGATCGTGCAGGCGCCGCGGCATGCGCCCGAGCCGCGCGGCGTCTTCGCCCTGCGATCACCGGTGCGTCCGAACCCGATCGCGCTGGCGGTAGTTCGCCTGCTGTCCGTCGATCGGGAGGCAGGCGAGCTGGGGATCGATGCGATCGACTGCCTGGATGGCACGCCGCTGTTGGACATCAAGCCGTACCGTCCGGGCATAGATGCGTTTCCGGATGCGGTCACGGGGCTGGCGCGCGATCCGGCCGGCGACTGAGGGAACCATGATCCCCCCGTGCAGCGGGTTGCAATCATCCCGGAACGCCGTGTGCCTTTTCGCACGGCACAGCTTCGCTGCACTCACTAGCTTGCGAACTCAGCCGCGGCGATCCTCCCCCCGTCCTCTCCCAATCGCGCGGTGAAACTCCGGTCCCGGCCCCTCGCCTGGGCCATTTTTTTTATTTGCGGAGGTCGGCGATGCCCCGCGCGGGGCCGGTCAGCTGCAATATGTGCATTCCGGTATTGGCCCGGTCGACGATGTAAATGTAGCCGCGATCGTCGATCTCGACGTTGTTGGTCTGCACCGCCACCTTGCAGCGCTCCTGCCCGTCGACCTTGATGCAGCGCTTGTCGGTGTTCTTGTTGACCGCAGGAATGTAAAAGCCGACTTCCTTCGGATGATAGGGATCGCGAATGTCGACGGCGCGTACCCCGGCATTGAAATGCGAGAAGAACATCATCCGCTTGTAGTACACGGGCGCCATGCTCTCGTTGGAGGAATGGGTGCCGAAACGGCCACCGCGGCTGCAGAAGCCGCCGGGTGATTCCGGCGCTCCGTAGGTTGCGACCGAAACCGGCCGCCGCTCCACGGTCACATCCAGGAACCATACGAACTGCCGCGCTTCCTGGCACTCGTTCAGGATCTGCTCGTCGGTGACCACGATGAAGTTGCGGACCTTGCCGACCTTGTCCCTGGCAAACTCCGCGATCGGCATTTCCAGCAGTGGGAATGCCGTGTGCGCGCCATTCAGCGACGACATGTTCCAGCGCGCGATTTCGGGCGCCCTCAGGTTCTCGTCGGTCGGCTCCTTGGCGCCCTTGAGCAGCTTCTCGCGATCGACGATCTGCACGATGCCGCCTTCGTTGGTGCCGTAGCCGAAATAGACGCGGTTGCCGGCAACGCCGGTGGAGATGCCGCCGTGCAGCATGGTCGGCACCTGCCCGGCTGCGCCCGGCTGCTGCCCGGGCAAGCCGAAGTCGCGGATTTTGACCGGGTTGGCGGGATCCGACAGATCATAGATCTCGGTCATCCGCGGCACCCGCCAGCCCGCCACTCCGGAGACCAGATAGGCGACGCCGGTATCGCATTCCCACCAGTTCTTGTGCGTGCCCTTCAGTCCCTCCAGCCGCTTGACGAGTTTCGGATTTGACGGATCGGCGGTGTTCCAGATCTCGTGCGCCGAGTTGCCGAACGTGCGCAGCATGTAAACCGCGGATTTGTCGCCCTTCGGCAGGCTGGCACCGTCGCACACGCGCACCATCTGCGCGCCGCCCGCCTCGTAGTTGCCCGCCTCGCCCGGGATGTGGTTCAGATACTTGGGCCGCCGCGGATCGGTCACGTCGATCAGCGATGTGCCGTTGAACTCTGCCTGACCGTTGATCGGATTGACCGGCTTGGGCACTCCATCCGTGCCGCCGTGATGGCCAATGTAAGCGATCCAGCGTGCGCCTTGTCGATGAATGGTCGGCTGATACGCGCTGCGCGCCTGCAGATCGCTGTAGCCGACCAGCGCCATATTGCGTGCCTCCGGCCGCGTCTGGGCCGGCGCCGGGGCGCTCCATGCCGCATAGCTCAGCGCCAGCATGCAGCCGGCACTCTGGATCTTGTTCACGAAGCGTCCTCCCTGGATGTCTTGTAGAGATGTCTTGTAAAGGAGTGCTGGCGGCTGCCGTCGGCGGAACCATCAGCTCAATGCGTAATCATTAAGCGCACACCCAAGCGCGAGCCGATACGCTCGATCGTCGCATGTCCCAGCGGCAGTGCAGGTGGTTCAGCCGTTCCGTGCATGCTGTTGCCCCGAGGTTCCAATTGGCAACAGCATAGCATCCCCCGGGCAGCTGCAAAGCCGACTTCGGCCGGGGGCGCGGCCAGGGCGTTATTTCGGCAGCTCGTCCTTCACTTCCAGGCACTTCTTGTCGATGAAGTCGTTGATGTCCTCGACGATCGAGCCTTGCAGCACGCCGAACGTGTTGTCGACCGCGGTGGCCGACCACATCGCGCCCTTGACCAGCGCCGGCGCCTCGATATTGCCCCAGCCGAGCGAGGCTTTGACCGCCTTGCCCTGCTTGAACGTGACCTTGGGGTTGATGTCGAACTTCATCGCGTACTTGTCGCCCTTGCCGTCCTTGTCCTTGTCGAGCTCGCAATCGATCGTGTGCTTGTCGAAGCTGGCCTCGTACTCGGGCTCGGACACGGCTTTCACCAGCGTCTCCCGCTTGAACTTCAGGTCCGCCTTGCAGCGGGCATGACCGAGCGGCCAGGTGACGCCGGCCTTGCCGACGATCCGCGTGATCGTCTCCATCTGCCAGGTCTTCAGCACCGGACACGAGATGTCGTCGCCCGCGGTCTTCTTGTTGAGGAAGGCATCGCAGATCTTGATCTTGCAGGCCTTGCGGAACTCCTTCTCCTTCTTACCCTCCTCGGTAGTCTCGAATGCCGGCTGTGCACTTGCAGCCGGCTTCGGATCCTCGGCCCGGACCGGCGGCGGCAGCAGCAGCGCCGACAGCGCCGCGAGCGATGCGGCCAGCGCGCGCTTGCGAGCCGGATTCGTCCTGGAACTGTGCATTTTCAGGTTCCCCCATTGCGAAATCGATACCCCCGACGTATCGCGTCCGAGTGGTACGTGAATAAGGCGGTGCGGTCGCGTCCCGGCGCTTCGCGCCCTGCCGATCGTGGTCTTGAAGCGTCCCGGCGGTGGCACCATATCTGCGCCAGCTCAGCTTGGTTGCCGAATTTCGGAGCCAGACTTGCCGTTCGGGTGCCTTGGTATGGGCCCGGTGAAGCGAGCCGAATTTTGGGCTGAGACAAGGTCGCTTATCGGAAGGACTTTGCCATGACACGGATGTCTTTGCTGAATAGCCCGTTGCTGCTCGGGTTCGATGATATCGAGCGCGTCCTGGATCGCGCGACGAAAACCTCGGGCGATGGCTATCCCCCTTATAATATTGAGAGAATTGGGCCGTCCGAGAGTTCCGACGAGCACGGAAGAAGCGACGTCCTGCGGATCACGCTGGCGGTGGCCGGCTTCACGCGCGAACAACTCGAAGTAACGGTCGAGGACAAACAGCTGACCATCCGCGGCCGGCAGGACGACGATAAGGCACGGACTTATCTGCACCGTGGCATCGCCGCCCGGCAGTTCCAGCGGACTTTCGTGCTCGCCGAAGGCATCGAGGTCACGCGTGCCGAATTGGATAGCGGTCTGCTGTCGATCGACCTGGAGCGGCCCGAGCCGACCCGGCTGGTGAGAAAGGTCGAGATCGTGTCGGCCACGTCCGGCAGATCGAAAAAGAGTGCGGTTTAGTACGCCTCGTAAAATTCTGCCCGAATCACCACATATTGTAAAAAGGCCGTGCCTGCCGCCTGCGACATGGCTTGCGGCGCGGAAACAGGAGTGAGGCCATGCACAAAGACACCAAGCGGTCGCCTGACACCGAGATCACCATGAGCCCGATCGAGTTTGCCAAGTTGGGTGGGGGAGTCGTCGCCTATATCAAGGAATTGTCACCGGACGAGGCGCAGCGACTGTTTCCCGCGGTGGACGGATTGCCGCAGGGCATCAACCTGTTCTCCCTGCATGCCGCCGATGGAACGCCGATCGCATTGACCGATAGCCGCCAGGCCGCCATGGGCCATGCCCTCGGCGATGATCTGGCCATCGCCAGCGTTCACTGAATCGATAGTCGGAAGCGCCCGACCAGATGGGCTCTGGCGGCGGCGTCACGAACAGGAAACTCCGGTCGCAGGGCCGGAGTTTTTTATTGAGACGGCGCGGCGATTTGGTCATGTTGCGCTGCGGCATTTTATGCCGAGATGGATACGCCAACCATGTCATTTGGTGCCATGCAGCCAGCAGAGAAATTGAGCGAATTGGCGAAATTTATAGCAGTTTCAAATGGCTCATGCGCTCTTGGCATTGCTGCACCGCAAAACCAAGCCTTGTTCGCAGTTGCAGCAAACTCCATTCTCATTTGTGCCGCAAGACACCCGGACGAGGTGTTGCCGGCATGAGCAATCGAGACTGATCAAGAGCAAGGAGCTGATACCATGCCGAACACGTTCAAGAATCACCATGCGACGGCCGAAGGCGCCGGTGCCGCCGCAGCGCAGCCGCGTCCCGGCCTCATCAAGCGTTTCCTGACCTTGGTGTACGATGCCCACTGGGACGCGGCCCGACGCAAGGTCGAAACCTTGCAGGCCATTTATGGGCGGCATTCCGACGAACAGCTCGATCGGGCCAAGCTCCGCATGTAGGATCGCCGGCTTAGCTTCCGCCGCACTGATGAAGGCGGGCTTCAGGCACGTATCCATGGAGCGATTTTGATGGAGAAACCCCGTGTTCAAAGCTCTAACGCGGGGTTTCCCCTGAAAGCAGGGCACGAATCCGCTCTCACGCCGCGTGGGACGCGGCCGGCTCCGTCAAAACCGCAAACAAGGCGGCGCGGTCGGTGGTTCCACGCAGCTTGTCGATCGCCGTCGGCTCTCTCAGCAATCGCGAGATGCGCGCCAGGGCTTTCAGATGATCGGCGCCTGCGCTTTCCGGCGCGAGCAGCAGGAAAATCAAATCGACCGGCACCTCGTCCACGGCCTCGAAATCAACGGGTTGCTCGAGATGGGCAAACAGGCTGAAAATCCGTTGAATCTCGGGCAGCTTGCCATGCGGAATGGCGATGCCGCGACCGACCCCGGTCGAGCCAAGCGCCTCGCGCTGCAGCAGCGCGTCAAGAATTTTCCGCGCGTTGAGCCCGGTTTGCTGCGCGGCCCGTTCGGCGAGCTCCTGCAGGGCTTGCTTCTTGGTCTTCGCCTTCAGCACGGGGATGACACCCTCAGGCGTTATCAAATCACCAAGGTTCATGGTCTTGCTTCATCCTCGACGGTTTCGAGCCGGATCGGATTGTTGTGCTTTGCTTACGAACAACGCGCGACGCGCACCACAAATCTGAACGCACCGAATGTAGATCGAGCTGCCGCCGATTCGGCGAGCGTCGCTGAATCAAAATGTACAGCTTTGCGACTCACAGCCGCAGGCGCCCGCGCATGCGCGTTCAACACCTTCATCACGGCTGATGATTAAACCATCACGTCATACACGGATTGATGACTTGGGAGTATAAACCGTCCGATCGATGGAGCCAATGATTGGCGTCCCCCATGTTGACAACTGCTTAACGCACAGCCAGGCCTCTGTCAAATTTCCCGCAGACGTGGCAGCCAAGCGCGCCGAGACAATCTCAACGAGTCGCCGGCCCGATAGCATCCCTGCAGCCGGCCTTATAAATCGTCAGCAACGGGTTGCAGCACCCGTTTCTCGCGTCGCCGTTGCACCGATGAGGGGATCCGCATGGCTTCCCGGTACTTCGCCACGGTTCGCCGGGCAATATCGATGCCATCCGACTTCAGACGATCGACCAGTGCATCATCGCTGAGCACGTCCTCGGCAGACTCGGCATCGATCAGCTGTTTGATCCGGAAACGCACCGACTCCGATGAATGGGCTTCACCGCTGTCGGAGGCGGCGATCGAGCTGGTGAAGAAATACTTCAGCTCGAAAATGCCACGCGGCGTCGCCATGTACTTGTTCGATGTCACGCGGCTGACGGTCGATTCGTGCATCTTGATGGCATCGGCCACCGTTCTGAGGTTGAGCGGCCGCAGGTGCTGGATGCCATGCGCGAAGAAGCCGTCCTGCTGGCGAATGATTTCCTCAGCCACCCGCAATATCGTGCGAGCGCGCTGATCGAGGCTCTTCACCAGCCAGTTCGCGGTCTGCAGGCAATCGGTCAGATAGCCCTTGTCCTTTTCCGAGCGCGAGGTCTTGGCCACCAAAGCGTAGTAGTTGCGGTTGACCAGCACCCGCGGCAGCGTCTCGCTGTTGAGCTCGATCCGCCAACCGCCCGTCGGCGTGCCCCTCACCAGCACGTCCGGCACCACCGGCTGCATCTGCACCGAGCCGAATTTGAGGCCCGGTTTCGGATTGAGCCGCTTTATGTCGGAGATCATTTCGGCGAGGTCTTCGGCATCGCAGCCGACAATGCGTTTGAGCGCCGGGAAATTTCGCGCACCCAGCAGCTCCAAGTTGCCGAGCAAGGCGGCAATCTGCGGATCGTAGCGGTTCTGCTCGCGCAGCTGGATGGCAAGGCATTCGGCCAGATTGCGGGCGAAAACTCCGGATGGCTCGAAGGTCTGCAACACCTTCAAGACCTTCTCCATGAGCGCCAACGGGGCCCCGAGCTTGTCCGCCAGCGCCGCAAGGTCGGCGCTGAGGTATCCCGCCTCATCGACCATATCGATGAGATAGCCACCGATCAGCCGCTCGATGGGATCGGCAATTGCGATGGGAAGCTGCTGACTGAGGTGATCCTTGAGCGACAGCTCCGAGGCGATGAACGCTTCGAAATTGGTGTCCTCGTCCTGCGCGCCATTGCCGCTGAGCCGGCTCGAGGAGAACGAGCCGGAGGACAGCTCCGCCGCCGCCGTATCCGGAAACACGTTCTCATAGTCGGTGTCCAGCACGCTGGCAGGGTCGCTGGCGGGCTTGGACAACTCGCTCCAGGCCTCTGCGGGTTCGCCATCCTGGGCGGATTGGCCGCCGTCGCGCTCATCGGCCTCCGCCGACCTTTCCCGCGGCTCGCCGGGAGAGGGCTCGTCGTCGTCACGCTCGAGCAGTGGATTGCGCTCGAGCTCGGTTTCGACGAACGAGTTGAGTTCCATGTTGGAGAGCTGCAACAAGCGGATCGCCTGTTGCAGTTGCGGCGTCATCACGAGCGCCTGGCTCTGCCTGAGCTCCAATTTTGCCGCGAGCGCCATGGATTTTACTGCTCGGTAACCGCTACCTCATCTGCCAGTACAATACCGATCAGAGGATTACGCTGTGCTTAATCGAAGGTATCGCCGAGGTAGACTCGGCGCACGTCCTCATTGGATATGATTTCCTCCGGCTTACCTTGTGTCAGGATTTGACCATCATAGGTGATGTAGCCCCGATCGATCAGGCTCAGCGTCTCACGGACATTGTGATCGGTGATGAGCACGCCGATGCCGCGCTGGGTCAGGTGCCGCACCAGGTTCTGGATGTCGCCGACCGCGATCGGGTCGACGCCGGCAAACGGCTCGTCGAGCAGCATGTAGTTGGGCCGCGAGGCCAGCGCGCGGGCAATCTCGCATCGCCGCCGCTCGCCGCCGGAGAGCGCAATCGAGGGCGATTTGCGCAGCCGCGCGATGTTGAACTCCTCGAGCAGGCTGTCGAGCTGCTCGCGGCGCTTTTTCCGGCTCGGCTCGACCAGCTCCAGCACGGCCATGATGTTCTGCTCGACCGTCAACCCCCTGAAAATCGACGCTTCCTGCGGCAGATAGCCGATGCCGAGGCGCGCCCGGCGGTACATGGGCAGCTTGGTGACATCCTGGCCGTCGACGAAGATCGAGCCTGAATCCGCGGGAATGAGGCCCGTGATCATGTAAAACACGGTGGTCTTGCCGGCGCCGTTGGGACCGAGCAGCCCGACCGATTCCCCACGCCGGACCGCAAGGCTCACGCCTTTGACGACCTTGCGGGCCTTGAAGCTCTTGGTGACCGCATGCACCGTCAGCCAGCCTTCGCCGACGTACAGCTGGTCGTCGGTTGCCGGTGCCGCGCTTGCGTCCTGACGCCAGCCCCGATCGTCCGCGTCGGCGGCCAGATACTCGGCGGCCTGCGGTTGGTGGGCGGCCGATCCGAAGGTTGGTAACCTGATCAAAATTCGTGCCTTTCCCGGTCCTCTGCTGCACCGCGACCGTTCACGGCGCAGTCCTTGCGGTCAACGCCGATCGTGGGGCCCGGCGGGCGTTTCGCTGGTCGTCGCCGCCCACTCGGACGTCTGCGGGCCGGCTGTTGCCTGGTTCGGCGGCTTGGCGGCCTGCGCCGAGCCGTCTTTGCCTGCCCCGGTGTCGTGCCCCGCTTGTGTTTTCGCCTGTGCCTGCAGATCACCTGGATAAAACACGGCGGACGGGCGCGGCGAGGCGCCCGCCGGAGGCGCCTGTTTGCCGATCTCCTTGCGCGTCGGCAGGCTCTTGGAATCCGGTCTGGCCGCGGCCACGGGCGTCGGCTCGCCGCCAGGCACGCCGGGCTCGAACCGGCTTTCCCCGGTTTTCAGGTCGATCCTCAGCCGCTCGCCTTTGACGATGTTCTTTTCCTTGGTCAGGATCACGTTGCCGCCGATGATGGCAATCTGCTCCTTGGCATCGTAATCGGCCCAATCGCCGCTCGCGGTCTGCCCGTCCTTGCCGGTCAGCACCACTTTCTCCTTCGCCACCATGCGCTTGATCTGGGAGGCGCCGGGACTGCCCTGAGCCCCGCTGACGGCCGGCTTGCCGGCTGGATCTGCCGCCGGCTTCTTTGCCGCCTTGCCGTCCTGGGCTTTGTCCTCGTAGTAGACCTCCATCTCGACGGTGCGCAGCTCGAAATCGCCCTGCACCGCTTTCACATTGCCCCTCAGCACCGCCATTTTCTTCTGGTCGAACATCTGGACGGTATCGGCCTCGATGTCGATCGGAGCCTTCGAGTTCGCCGAGAAGTTGCCGAGCGGATTGACCACACCGGACGCCGCCGGGCCGGTTGCCTTTTTCTGTGCCGCCACCGGCCCAGTCAAGCCGATCGCCATGCCGCCGGCCAATGCGATGGCGATGAGGCGCGACCATCTGTTGGATAGGATCAGCGAAGACATGAGCCGGCTCACTTCTTCTGCTCGCCCGGGAAATGCAGGCAGACCCGGCCCGCCGGACACGCCTTGCCGTCCGGCCCGGGAGCCGGGGCGGCCGCGGTGCTGGTCTCCAGCTTGCTCTCGTTGGTCTTGAAGTTCATCCAGAGCCGATCCCCCTTGACCACATTCTCGCCCTGCGTCAGCACCACATTGCCCCGCAGCACGGCGACCTCGTTCGCCGCATCATAGTCGGCAATGTCGCTGGTGGCACGCTGGCCGGTGCGGCCCTGTATCAATATTACGTTGCCATTCACGGTTGCCGTCTGCCGCTGCACATCGTATTCGACCGCATCCCCTGTCAAGCGCTGCCCATCCTTGCCGTCTACCACGACCGGGCCCTTGGCCAGAATGCGGCTGATCTGCGTTGCCGCATTGGCTTCGCCGCTGGTCGGGGCGGCGACGGCCGATACCGCGGACCCACTCCCCATCATGGCCGCATCCGTGGCTTTGCCTTCGTAGTACACCTCGAGCACCGGCGCCTTGAGCACATAGTCTCCCTGCACCGCCACCACGTCGCCCGTGAAAATGGCCGTCTTGGCCCCATCGTCGACATCCAGACGCCGTGCATCGATGTCGATCGGCGCATCCGAGCGCGCTGCAAATCCGCCGAATACGTTGCCGCTCGACGGCGCTGCCGGCTTGGACTGGCCCGCTGCGGGCCGAAACGGCTGGGTGAGCAGCGCCAGAACGGCGAGGGCCAAGAGAGCGGCGGGGGCCCGGCCGTTCATTGCAGCTGCCCGGAGCGCAATTGGGGCGCGGGCGGCGCCGGCTTGGGCTTTCCGACCGTTGCCGGCGGGGCAGCGGCCGGCATCGATGGGCCCGGTTTGGTTGCGGAGGGGGAGGAATTGGCTTGCGCCCGCACCAGGCGCACCTTGACGCCACCCTCGAACGCCGCCTTGTGCTCCTTCTGATGGACCACCATGGTATCTGCGCGGATCGTGCCCGTCTGGGTCTGCAGCAGAACCGGCTCCTTCGAGGTGATCCGGTTCTCCTTGACATAGACGGTGGCCCGCGACAGCCAGCCTTTCATGCCGTTATCGCTTTCCAGATAGATCTGGTCCCACAGCTCGAGCTCGTTCTTCTTGTTGTCGAACAGCCCCTGCTGGGAGGTCAGCCGGAATTCGGTGCCGTTCTGCTGCAGCATCTTGCCCGAGATCTCTTTCAGCTCGATCAGCTCCATGCGCCGCGGGTCTTGAATGCCGGTCTTGGCGGTGACCAGAAAGGAGCCGCCGTCCTTGCTGAAGCCGCGATAGCGCGGATTGTTGACGACCAGATTCTGGCCGTTGAAGCCGACCGAGGCAAAATCGATCTGCCCCCCGCCTGGAAGCTCGACTGACCAGTTCTTCTTGAGTGCCGTCACATAGATAACGATCGTGGCAAGGGCCAAGAGCGGGAATATGAGGCGCAGCCCGCGAACCAGCAGCGTATGCCGGCGCGACTGCCGAAGCGCTTTGGCTCGAACTTTACGCGCCTCGTCCGGCGAGGCCGCGATCAGCCCGATTTCAACTCTGGGGCCTGTAAGGCGGCGCATCTCCCCTCGTGCGGGCAGCTGCCCGCCGCGTTGTTTCACCGTCCGCTGCTGCGGGCCGTAGCCGCCGACCGTGACTGTCATTTGCATCGACCTCGGGAGCTTGGTCCCAAAAACCACTTGGCTCCGCCCAGAGGCCGATCCCCCGTTGCCTCGACCGATCCTCAGCTATGACGCGCAAATTGGGAGAGATTGGGACGTCAGGTAAGGCGATGCGATAAGGCCGTTACCGGCCATTCCCCACTCAAGCCCAGTTTAAGCCCCAACGGCCGATTCGGCAAACCACCGACCCGTCGACAATAATCCGGGCCCCCGCCGGCTCCGAGCGATATCAGGAGTTTGGTCATGCGGCAACGCTACGCGCTGCGCCGCGGACCATTGTCGACGTGGAACTGGCCGCCCGCGTCGTGAAAAAACCGCCACCGGCTCATGGTTGCTGAGATAGGAGGCAGCTGCGGCGCTTTCAGCTCAGCAACGCGGCGAGCGCTTGGTGCGCATTCGCCAACTCGCGCGCGCTCATGTGCAGCCCCGCCTTGCTGCGCCGCCACAGCACGTCCTCGGGGGTCCGCGCCCACTCGTGCCGCTTGAAATATTCGACCTCCCTTTGTGTCAACCGGCCGCCCAATTGCGTTCCCATATCGGCCATCGTCTCCGCATCCCCGATGACTGCCGCAATTCGACTGCCGTGCCTCGCTGCCAACTGATCCAGCAGCGTCGGGTCGAGCCTGGGCCATCGCCCCGGCAGGCTGTGAAGAAAACTGTCGAAATCCGCGGCGTCAAGTTCGCCGCCAGGCAGCGGCGCCTCACGCGTCCAGTCTCGGCCCATCGTCGGAAAGTAGGGTGCGAGCCGTCCCATCACTGCCTCAGCCAACCGCCGGTGGGTCGTCACTTTACCGCCGAGCACCGTCAGCAAGGGCGGCGCTTGCTCGCCGGCCGCAAGCTCGAGGTGATAGTCGCGGGTGACGGAGGCGGCATCGGAGCCGCCATCCTCATACAAGGACCTCACACCCGAGAAACTCCAACGGATGTCGCTCCGGCGCAACGGCGTGCGGAAGAAACGGTTGGCAAGGCCCACCAGATAGTCGGTCTCCTGCTCGCTGATTCGCACCGTGCCGGGGTCGCCCGCGAACGCGATATCGGTGGTCCCGATCAAGGTGAAGCGCTGCTCGAATGGCAGCGCGAACACCACCCGCCGGTCCGGGCTCTGCAGCAGATAGGCCGCTTCGGCGCCGGCAATGCGGTCGAACACGATATGGCTGCCCTTGACCAGCCGGACCGGCGTCAACGGCCGAGCCCCATCCGCGTCCAGGATCACGTCCGCAACCTGGCCGACCCACGGCCCGGCAGCGTTGACGAGCGCGCGCGTGACCTGCGTACTGACCCGCCGCGACGAGTCCTGCACCTTGACGTGCCAGCGCCCGCTCTGAATCGTCGCTCCGAGCATGCGGGTCCGCGTTTGAATGTCGGCCCCGTTTTCGGCCGCCGCCCGGGCGTTGGCAATCACCAGCCGCGCATCGTCGACCCAGCAGTCCCAATATTCGAACCCGCTGGTGAGCTCGCTCTTCAGCGGCCGCCCGGCTGGATCGGTGGCGAGATCGAGCACGTGCGAGCCGGGCACCTTTTGCCGCTGAGCGAGATGGTCATAGATGAACAGACCCGCCTGCAGAACCAGCTTGCTGCGCATGCCCGGTACGTGCGGCAGTACGAACCGCAGCGGGCGCACCAGGTGCGGCGCTTTGGCCAGCAGAACCTCGCGTTCCTGGAGTGCCTCGTGGACCAGCCGGAACTCATGGTGCTCGAGATATCTGAGCCCGCCGTGAATCAGCTTGGAGCTGGCCGAGGACGTGCCCGAGGCGAGATCGCCAGCCTCGAGCAGCAGCACCTTGAGCCCGCGCCCGGCCGCGTCAGCCGCGATGCCGGCACCGTTGATGCCGCCACCAATGACGGTGAGGTCGTAGATGTCCGCCTCGCTCATCGGCCCCACTCCGCCGCAGAATTGCACGTGCCCGGCCGGAGCAACGATCGCACGACAGAAATCGTCCGAGCCGACCCCTTCACCTTACATTGAACACCCGTGTCGGTCGGAATTCGCCTTCTATGATCTCGCCAAGCGCGACCAGCTCGCCCTTGGAGATCGCGTAAACCGGCCCGGACATGATCGGCGCGTCGCGGCCGCGGAGGAGCACGCCCTGGCCGCGCTTCAGGCGGGCCGCGTCGTTGCTGGCGACGTTGAGACAGGGCAGCTCCTCGAGCGCCGTCTCCGTCGGCAGCAGATAGGGCGACAGATCGCCATGCTCGCCACCCTCGGCCTTCGGCTCGCCGACCGCGATCAGCTCGGCCAGCGGTATTGCGTCCTCGTCGCTGAAGGTGCCGACGCGCGTGCGCCGCAGCTGTGTGACATGGCCATAGCATCCGAGCAGTCGGCCGAGATCGCGCGCCAGCGCCCGCACATAGGTTCCCTTGCCGCAATCGGCCTCGAATACGCTGGTCGCATCGTCCGGCATCTCGGTGAGCGCGAACCGGTCGATCTCAACTTCCCGCGCCTGCAATTCCACGGCCTCCCCGCCTCGAGCGAGGTCATACGCGCGCTCGCCGTCGATTTTGATCGCCGAGAAGGCCGGCGGCACCTGCTGGATGGGTCCGGTGAATGTCGGCAGAGCCGCCTCCACGCTCGCGCGGGTCGGGCGCGCGTCGCTGGTCTTGACCGGCTGGCCCTCCGCATCGTCGGTGTTGGTCTCGATCCCCCAACGCACGGTGAACCGATAGCTCTTCTGCCCGTCGACCGCGAACGGCACGGTCTTGGTCGCCTCCCCCAGGGCGATCGGCAGCACGCCCGTCGCCAGCGGATCGAGCGTGCCGGCATGGCCCGCCTTCTGCGCCTGCAGCAGCCACTTCACCTTGCCGACCGCCTGGGTCGAGGTGATGCCTTGCGGCTTGTCGAGGATCAGCCAGCCGTTGATCGGCCGGCCACGTTTGCGGCGGGACATGAGTGGTCCTGAATGAGTTCGTTGCAAATACGTCGGCGACTGCATGCTCACATTAGGTTGGGGGGATGGCCTCTTCTCCCTCTCCCCGCTTGCGGGGAGAGGGCCGGGGTGAGGGGCGGCAACGAACTGAGGTCGTGCCTGCTGCCGCCCCTCACCCTAACCCTGTCCCCACAGAAGAGTGGGGAGAGGGAACTAGTGAGGAGCGCTGGTGTGGGGGAGCGCGTAGGTGACCCAAAGTAAGTGGATTGTGCTCTATTCCTTATCGAGGTCCTTGGCAACCTTGGGCGAGCGCAGCAGCGCATCGATCCGCGCGGCTTCCTCGAAGCTCTCGTCGGCCCGGAAGTGGATGTCGGGGGCGAACTTGAGATTGACGCTCCGGGCAATCTCGGCGCGAATGAAGCGCTTGTTGCGATTGAACGCGTCGAGCACGGGCTTCACGTCCTTGCCGGCGAGCGGCATGACGTAGATGGTCGCTTGCCTCAGATCGGGCGAAATTCGCACCTCCGGGATGGTGATCAGATGGCTCGCGATCACGTCGTCATGGATGTCGCCGCGGCTCAGGAGCTCGGCCATGCGGTGGCGGATCATCTCGCCGACGCGCAGCATGCGCTGGGTGGGGCCGGTGGCGGACGGGCCGCCGCGTTGGGTGTGTTTTGGCATTGGCATTCTGCCGCCGGGGTTGGACCGGCGGCTTCCTTCTCGAGGTTCTGTAGTGTCTAGGCGCCGAAATCGGGCCGCCAGAGAGGGGTGCGGCGGTAGAGATCGGCAAGGCGAGCGATGTCGCCGATCACGGGTATAACGATCCGTGCCTGCGGATCAAGCAATAGCTGCGCGGTCCACACCTTGGCGCGAATGTGCAACTCGGCCTCGATGCGGTCCTGGCGCACGAACATCACGCCGACGCACGGATCGTGCGCCTGATAATAGGCGAGTTTGGCGGCGAGCACGGCAGGCTTGTCGCTCTCCGAAAGCACTTCGGCAACGAAATAAAACCGCTCGGCATAAATCTGGCCGATGGCGATGGCCGCATCGATGACCGTTACATCGGGCGTGGGGTTGTATTTTTGCTCGCCGACCGGCAGCACGCTTACCGACAACTGCGCCAGCCATTCGGGCTTCGCAACCCGCAGGCGATCATTCAACGTGTGCGCAAGATTTGCTGAAATCCGCTGATGCATGATCGTGCGCGGCGGCATCATGGTCGGTGTCCCATCGATCAGCTCCCATTTCTCCTCCTTGGGTCGGTCGTCCCGGAAGGCATGGAAGGTATCGAGGGACACCTTGATCCGCGAAATCACATCACCCGGCATGGCCGGATCACTCCTCGTTTGCGACCATCTGCCGCCGGTGCCCTCACAAGCTCCGCTTGATCGTCTCGAGATTGAAGCACTCGATCACGTCGCCCGCGCGCATGTCCTGGTAGCCCTCGAACGCCATGCCGCATTCCTGGCCGGCCGGGACCTCCTTCACCTCGTCCTTGAAGCGTTTCAAGGTCGACAGCTTGCCCTCGTGGATCACCACGTTGTCGCGGATGAGCCGCACCTTGGCGCCGCGTTCGACCCGGCCTTCGGTGACCTGACAGCCGGCAACTTTGCCGACCTTGGAGATGTTGAACACCTCCTTGATCGCCGCATTGCCGAGGAAGATCTCGCGGATGGTCGGTGCCAGCAGCCCGGACATCGCCAGCTTCACGTCGTCGACGAGGTCGTAGATGATGGCGTAATAGCGGATCTCGACGCCGGCCCGGTCTGCGGCCTGCTTGGCTTGCGCATTGGCGCGGGTGTTGAAGCCGCAGATCACGGCGCCCGAGGTAGCGGCCAGCGCCACGTCGGACTCGGTGATGCCGCCGACACCCGAATGCACGATGCGCGCCTCCACCTCGTCGGTGCCGAGCTTGCGCAGCGCTCCAGAGATCGCCTCGACCGAGCCCTGCACGTCGCCCTTGATCAGCAGCGTGAACTCCTTCTTCCCGACATCCTTGATCTGCTGCATCATCTGCTCGAGCGTGCGCGCGCCGCCGGCGACCGAGCCGGCGCTGCCGGTGCCCGCGCCCAGCTTCTCGCGGCGCTTGCGGATACGGTAGTCGGTGATCTCTCTAGCGCGCGCCTCGTTGTCCACCACGGCGCACGGCTCGCCGGCCTCCGGCGCCGAGCCGAAGCCGAGCACCTCTGCCGGTACTGCCGGCCCGGCGGTCTCGATATTCTCGCCCTTCTCGTTGACGAGCGCACGGATGCGGCCCCAGGCGGTGCCGGCCACCACGATGTCGCCGACATGCAGCGTGCCGCGTTGGACGAGCACGGTGCCGACCGGGCCGCGGCCGCGGTCGAGCTTGGCTTCGATCACCACGCCCTCCGCCGACCGGTTCGGGTTGGCCCGCAACTCGAGGATCTCGGCCTGCAGGCTGATCGCCTCCAGCAGCTTGTCGAGGTTGGTCCGCTTCAAGGCCGAAACCTCGACCTCCTGCGTATCGCCGGACAGGCTCTCCACCACGATCTCATGCTGCAGCAGCTCGTTGCGCACGCGGCTCGGGTCGGCGCCCTGTTTGTCGATCTTGTTGATGGCAACGATGATCGGCACCCTCGCCGCCTTGGCGTGGTTGATGGCTTCGACGGTCTGCGGCATCACGCCGTCGTCGGCCGCCACCACCAGGATGACGATGTCCGTCACCTTGGCGCCGCGCGCACGCATGGCGGTGAACGCCTCGTGACCCGGCGTATCGATGAAGGTGATTTTCGTGCCGTCATCGGCGGTCACCTGATAGGCGCCGATATGCTGGGTGATGCCGCCGGCTTCCCCGCTGGCCACGTTCGCCTCGCGGATCGCGTCGAGCAGCGAGGTCTTGCCGTGATCGACGTGTCCCATGATGGTCACGATCGGAGCGCGCGGCTCGAGCTTCTCGGGGGCATCCGTCTCGCTGATGAAGCCGATCTCGACGTCGGCCTCCGACACGCGCTTGGGGGTATGCCCGAACTCCTGCACGATCAGCTCGGCGGTATCGGCGTCGATCACGTCGTTGATCTGGTGCATCGCGCCTTGCTTCATCAGCAGCTTGATCACGTCGACGGCGCGCTCGGTCATGCGGTTGGCGAGATCCTGGATGGTAATCGCCTCGGGGATCACCACCTCGCGCACGATCTTCTCCCGGGTCTGGGCGATGCCCATCGCGCGCAGTTTCTCGCGCTCGCGCTTGCGGCGCAGCGAGGCGAGCGAGCGCTCGCGCTGCTCCTCATCGAACGCATTGGTGATGGTCAGCTTGCCACGAGGGCGCTTTTCCTCGCCGCGCGTCTTGGCGACCGGCGCCGCCACTTTGGCCTTGCCTTTGGCCGCCACACCCGACTTGCGGCCGCCGTCCTCGTCCTCCTCGGTCACGTCGATAGGACGTTTCACGAACGGCTCGATGCGGCGCAGCGACTTTTCCTTTTCGACGACCGGTGTCTCGACCGGGCCTTTCAGGATTGCCGCCGGCTTGGGTCTGAAATCCTTCGCCAGCACGATCTGCTGCGGGCGCCGCTGGAAATCCTCGCGTGGGCGCGGCGACACCGCTCCCGAAAACGCTTCGGGACGCGGCCGCTCGAAGCTGCGCGGCGCGGGCGTGCGCGGCGTGCCACCAGCCGCCGGTTTGGACGGCAGTGATACGACCTTCGCCTCGCCGGGCTTGACGCCGCTGCTCGGCTGCGTCGGGGCGGTCGTCGACACAGCGGCAGGCGCGGAGGGCACCGGAGTCTGCTGCGGCAGCGCGGCGGCTTGGGGTTGAGCCGGCGGCGGGAGACCCGGCTCGTGCCGGACCACGACGTCCACCTGCTTCAGCTTCTCGGCGATCTCCGCCTGTTTCGCCAGCTGCTCGGCTTCGAGCTGCGCCAGCCGCAATGCCTCGCTCTCCGCCCACTGCTTCTGCTCGCGATCGACCTTGTCCTGCTGCTGGCGCTGCACATGATCCAGCTGCTTTTGCACCTCGAGCACGCGGCGGCGCGCCTCGCGCTCGGCTTCCGACAGGTTGTCGTAAGGCTCGGCCACCCGTGCCGGACCATGCCTCACATTCGCAGCCGCGGTTGCGCCGGGGGCGGCCGGTCGCGGCTGCACGGGCTTAGCCTCCTCGGCCTCGCCCGATTGCGGTCCGAGCGGCCGCTTCTTCTTCACGGTTTCGACGACAACGGCTTTGCGGCGCCCATGGCTGAAGCTCTGGTGGACCATGCCTGTGTCCACCCGGCCCTTCAGCGTGAGCGGCTTCTTGCCGGGCGCGCCCGGTGCTGCCGATGTCTTGTCTGTCGTTTCCTTGGTATCTGTCATACCTATTCCGTATCGCCTTCCTTGAAGGGCTTGACGCCCGGTGTCCGGGCCGCCTGCCGAGCGCCCTTGTCCACGAGATAGCGCTCCAGGCGCTCGCTTTCGCGTTCGAATCTGTTGGCCGCTCCGCCTGCGGTGAGGGCAGCATGTATCACATTTGAGCGGCCGAGTGCCAAACTCAATTCCGCCGAGCTCAACGAGCGGTCGATCCGCGGCGGTCGGGCCGTGGCCGCTGCGCCGAGACGGGCGAGCCTCGCATATTTGCCGTCCAGCTTGGCGACTCCATCGTGAGAGGCGTCGCTGGCATGGATCAGCGTCGCGAGGCGACCGCTTGCGATGGCTTCCTCGACCTTGCTGAACCCGGCAACGACGAGGCCGGCTTTGTTGGCCAGGGCCAGAGCTTCCGGCAGCCGGCGATGAAGCAGCCTCGCCACCTCGTCGGCCAAATCCTCGCCGACTGCAACTGTGCGTTTCAGGCTTCGGGCAAACGCTTTGGTTTTGACCGCCTTTGCCACGCTGCCATGCGTGGCGGCAACCCACACGCCACGTCCGGGAAGCCGGCAGGCGAGATCGGGAAAAATGCGTTCATCGGGTCCGACAACGAATCGGATCAGCTCGTCGACCGGCAGTTCCGTGCGAGTAACGGCGCAAAGGCGCGTTCGCACGGGCTTTCGCCCGCGGCCCGCAACGCCATAGATTGCGCCTTCGGCTGCCAATTTCGGCTCCAATCCCAATTTGTTGTCGGTGCTTTGGACACCGAATTAAATCGCCGGCTTGGCGTCGGCGTCGGTCGCCTCGGCCACAGCCTCGCCTTCGTCCTCGACGGTCTCCGGTTTCACCAAATCCTCGGCCTTGATCCAGCCGGCAAGAACGCGGGCCTGCAGGATCATCTCCTCGGCGTCCTTGCGGCCCACCTCGAAACCGTCGAGGGCACCCGGATAGCGCACCGTTTCACCATCTTTGCGCTCGTGCCAGCCGGTCAGATCATCGGTAGCGGCCCCGGCCAGATCCTCGACCGTCTTGATACCATTCTCACCAAATGCCACCAGCATCGCCGTCGTCACGCCAGGCACTGCGGCAAGCTCGTCTTCCACGCCCAACTCCTTGCGTTTGACATCGCGCTCGGTTTCCTGCTTCTCGAGATACTCACGAGCGCGGGTTTGAATCTCGCCGGCCGTATCGGCGTCGAAACCTTCGATCTGAGCAATTTCAGCGACATCGACGTAAGCCACCTCCTCGATCGAGGAGAAGCCTTCGGTGGCCATCAGCTCGGCAATGAACTCATCGACGTCGAGCGCCTCCATCAGCACCTGCTTGCGGCTGGCGAACTCGGTCTTGCGCCGCTCGGACTCGGCCTGCTCGGTCAGGATATCGATATCCCAGCCGGTGAGGTGGGATGCGAGCCGCACATTCTGGCCGCGCCGCCCGATCGCCAGCGACAGTTGCGACTCGGGCACCACGACCTCGATCCGGTTGGTCTCCTCGTCGAGCACGACCTTCGAGACCTCGGCAGGCGCCAGCGCGTTGACGATGAACGTCGCCGCGTCGGGCGACCATTGGATGATATCGATCTTCTCGCCCTGCAGCTCGTTAACCACCGCCTGCACGCGCGCGCCGCGCATGCCGACGCACGCTCCGACCGGGTCGATCGAGGGATCCTTCGAGGCGACCGCGATCTTGGCCCGGCTGCCCGGATCGCGCGCCACCGACTTGATCTCGACGATGCCGTCGTAAATCTCGGGAACCTCCTGGCCGAACAGCTTGGCCATGAACTCCGGCCGCGAACGGGAGAGGAAAATCTGCGGTCCGCGCTGCTCGCGGCGCACGTCGTAAATGAATGCGCGGATGCGGTCGCCATATTTGAAATTCTCGCGCGGCAAGCCTTCGTCGCGCCGCACGATCGCTTCCGACCGGCCGAGGTCGACGATGACATTGCCATACTCGGCCCGTTTGACGGTGCCGTTGATGATATCGCCGATCCGGTCTTTGAACTCGATGAACTGGCGGTCGCGCTCGGCCTCCCGCACCTTCTGGACGATCACCTGCTTGGCGTTCTGCGCGGCGACGCGGCCGAAATCGAGCGGCGGCAGCTGCTCGGATAGCTCCTCGCCGACTGCCGCGTCCTTCTTGCGGCGCTTGGCATCGGCGAGCGAAATCTGTGTCGAGTCGTTCTCGACCGCCTCGACCACGGTCAGCACCCGCGTCAGCCGCGTTTCGCCGGTCTTGGTATCGATCTGGCAGCGAATGTCGTTCTCCAGGCCATACCGCTGCTTGGCTGCTTTCTGGAACGCCTCCTCGGCGGCCTGGATCACGACCTTGCGGTCGATGGTCTTCTCGCGCGCCACCGCATCCGCGATCTGCAGCAGCTCCAACCGGTTTGCGCTGATCCCTGCCTGGGCCATCTGTCTATTCATCCTCCGCTTCGGGCTTGCCTCGGGCCTTGCGATACGCCACGAGTCGAGCCGCGATCATGCCTTCTTGTTGCGCCGCAACGTCTCGCGGATGAGATCATCCGTCAGCACCAGCCGCGCGTCCTCGATCATGCCCACCGGCAAGCCGATCACCTGCGGCTCATCATGTCCTTCAAGCTCCATCTCGAGCCTGACCTCACCGTCCTCGATCCCTACCAGCCGCCCCCGGAACCGCCTGCGTCCATCGACCTGCCGCCTCAGCTCCAGTTTCGCCTCATAGCCTGCCCAAACCGCGAAATCCGTGGGCCGGACCAGAGGCCGGTCGATCCCCGGCGAGGACACCTCCAGGTGGTAGCTGCCCGGTAGTGGATCGTGAGTGTCGAGCAGCGGTGACAGGTTGCGCGAGACGATCGCGCAGTCCTCGACCGACATGGTGCCGTCGGGCCGTTCCGCCATGAGCTGAATGGTGGTGCCGTTCCGACCCGAGACGATCACCCGGACGAGGTGAAATCCGAGATCGGCCAGCAGCGGCTCCGCCAACGCGGCGATCTGGCCTGCCAATCCGGTTTCGACGATGAAGCGGGCTTCCTCGCCAGCCGGTTCGGGGGTCGGATCGGAGCCTGCCATCGAACGCGAATTCCGTCCTCACTGAACATGGTAACGCCACCCCAAAACAAAAAGAGCGGACCCGGTGGGCCCACTCCCAGAGTTGAGATGATCATGAGCGACATGAATATACGCACAAATCACACACAGCGCAACGGGATTGGTGGGACACGGGATTGGCGGGCTGGTGGTCAGGCCGATTCAATTCAGCGTCTCACCCGTCGGCGACAGACCCCTCATCCGCCCCTCCGGGGCACCTTCTCCCGAGGGAGAAGGAACTAGGGCGCATCGCGCGTGGAGACCGCATTTTTCTTTCCTCTCCCTTGGGAGAGGATGTCGCGGCAGCGACAGGTGAGGGGAGTTTCCGGTTGCCACGGTTGAATTGAATCGCCCTGGGGAATGCTGTTCACGGGCAGGTTCACTTCCGTCGGAACCTGAGATAGACACACGCACGCCCCTCGCGTTTGGCCTTCTC
>Ga0209069_10000274_pt1 | contig 22360 bp, 16 predicted proteins | sample Str013_2_FD_187202 | JGI IMG/M metagenome (GOLD analysis project Ga0209069, IMG submission 187202) | Freshwater sediment microbial communities in response to fracking from Pennsylvania, USA - Straight Creek_MetaG_SC_2013 (SPAdes) (version 2) | ecosystem: Environmental > Aquatic > Freshwater >...
CGGCTCAATACCTGCTTCGAGCGGCGCACCAGCGCTGAGACGTCATCGGCGTCATAGTCAAGGTCGGCACGGCGCTGACTGTTCCCCGATTGATAGTGATCGAACGCGGCCGCGTAGTCGCGCTGGTCCTCATAAGCCTTCCCGGTCGCGAAATGGAAATGCAGCCGGTCCTCGCGGCTTAAGTCGGCACGCGCGAGCTGCGATTGCATGACCTGCAGTTCCGGGTCGCTGAAGCGGAAGGTCTTGAGATTTGCCAGACTCCAGTATGCCTCGCCGCATTGCGGGGCCAGCGCAATGCAGCGGCGGTATGCAGTCACACTGTCCTGCTCCCGGCCCGCGGTGCCCAATGCGTGACCGTAGCTCATCCAGATGGCGTGCTGCCGTGGATGCTTGGCCAGCACTTGCTCATAGATCTCGATGGCCTGCTCGTACTCGCCAATGCCGCCCAGCACGACTGCCTTCAGGTTCCGGTAGCCCGAATTGCGTGGCTCGCGCAGCAGCAGCTCTTCAATCTCGGCCAGAGCCTCGACAGCCTTGCGCTGCCGGTTCAGCACGATGGCGTAGTTGTAGCGCGCGCCGTCAAACCCGGGCGCCAGCTCCAGGCAACGAACCAGCAGGGTTTCGGCGTCCTGGTAACGGCCCAGCCGGCCGGCGAGCTCGGCTAGCATGCGGATCGCTGCTACATCCGTCGGACGTTGTTTAAGATGATCGCGCAGCAACCGCTCGGCGACCGGCAGCCGGTTGTCGCAGAGCGCAGCCGCGGCAGCCATGAGTTGCGGGTCACGGGTGGACGCCTTCAGATGCTGAGCGTACGCGTCGTCGGCGCCGCGCAGGTCGCCTGCCAGCATCAGTTGATCGCCCAGCTGGCGCCAGCCGTCACTCAGGTCGGGTTTGAGCGCGACCGCCCGGCGCAGCGCTTCGGCGGCGGCGTCGTTCTGGTTGCAATCTCGCAGCGCGAGGCCGAGTTCATAGTGCACGGCGGAGGCGCGTGGTTGCGTCACCGCCAGTTCCTTCAGGACCCGCAGCGCACCGGCGCTGTCACCCTGCGCCCGGCGCGCTTGGCCGAGAAGTAGCGCAGCGAGTGGGTGCTCGGGGACTACCTTGAGGATCTCCTCCGCCTGTACGGCGGCGAGGTCCGGCTGGTCCACGAGTAAGCGCTGCGCGTGAGTGAGAGCCGCAGCCAGTGTGCCGGACTGCTCGCCTGTATTACTGATAGACATGGAGGTGCGCGTGGTGCTCGACGTTGCATTCTACTAGCGATCTTCCCGCAAGTCTCAATGGTCCGGGTGCGGCGGGTTGACCGCACTACAGCGCGAACCTAAGCTGAGGCCCCTCCCGAGCAGTGGAAATCACATTGCGTTTCGACGCCATCATAGTTGGCGCAGGCCATAACGGCCTGACCTCGGCCGCCTACCTGGCGCAGGGTGGACTACGGGTGCTCGTGCTTGAACGACGACCCCTCATTGGCGGCTGCGCGGTAACGGAAGAAGTCGATCCGGTTCGCGCGCCGGGCTGCCGCGTTTCCACGGCATCGTACATAGCCAGCATGCTGCGGCCGGAAGTCATCCGCGACCTGAAGCTCGGCTCCTACGGTTTGCGCATGGTCGCCTGCGAACCCGGTGTGCAGGCGGCCTTTGAGGATGGCAGCGTGATGGCCTGGTGGAATGACGCGGCCCGCATGCGCGCCGAGATTGCACGGATAGCTCCGCAGGACGCGGCGGCTTTTTTCGCGATGGAGCGCGAACTCCACCACCTGGCGCACTATCTGGAGCCATTCTTCATGGAAGCGCCGCCGGATGTCGGGGCGCGCGGCTGGCGAAAAATTGCCCAGCTGCTGCGTGTGGCGCGGCGTTTCCGACGCGTGAACGGCGCCGACGCCGCTGAATTGACCCGGCTGCTGACGGGCTCGCTGGCGCAGTTTCTGGAGCGACGCTTCACCGCGGACAAACTCAAGCGTCTGATCCTGGCCAACAACGTCTACGGCAAGCATGGCGGCCCCTTCCAGGCCGGCACTTCGATGGGCCTGATTTTTCACATGCTGACCGGTGGCGAGTCACGGCAGCCCGGATTTCAGGGTCACGTCATCGGTGGCATGGGTGCCATCACCGGCGCGATGGGCCGCGCCTGCGCTGACCTCGGCGTCGAGGTACGCACCGGCGCTGCGGTTCGCCAGATCAATCAGCAGGCGGGACACGCGCGCGGCGTGACGCTCGAATCCGGGGAGACCATCGAGGCGCCGATCGTGGTGTCCAATGCCGATCCGAAACGCACCTTCCTGAATCTGCTGGGCCCGTCAGACCTGGAGCCGGACTTCAGGCTGCAGATTGCTGCGATACATATGGCCGGACCCTGCGCCAAAGTGAACTATGTGCTGGCCGAGGAGCCGCGGGTGACCGGCATGCCGGCCGATCGTTCGGCCCCGGAGCGCTCGTTCTTTACGCTGGTGCCCACGCTGCAGGGTGCCGAGGATTGCTACACGGCGGCGCAGCGCGGCGAGATCAGTCCGGGCCTGTGGGTCGACTGCGTGTTGGCCAGCAACGTCGATCCCACCCTGGCGCCGCAGGGGCGCCACATGCTCAGCTGTTTCGTGCAGTACCTGCCCTGGCAACCGGCCGCGGGCAGCTGGGACACGCTGCGTGAGCCGCTGGGCGATCAGGTCACGCGCATCATTGGCCGTTATGCGCCCAACATGCCCGGGAGTGTGATCGCGCGCTGTGTACTCACGCCGCTTGACCTGGAAACGCGCTTTGGCATCACCGAAGGCAATATCTTTCACGGTGACCTGTCTCTGGCGCAGATGTTCCACATGCGGCCGCTGGCCACCTGCAGCCAATACCGAACGCCGATCAGGGGGCTGTACCTGTGTGGTGCCGGCACCCATCCTGGGGGCGGCGTCACCGGCGCACCCGGCCACAACGCGGCCCGAATGATTCTCAAGGATCGCGCCCGAGGACTGACCAGGGAACAGATATGAAAAGTATGCGCATCACAGCGATCATTGCCGGACTGCTGGCCACACTGCCCGGCCGCGCCGCGCCGCCGGACAGCAGTTCGCTCAGCGTGCATTGCGGCGCGCTGATCGATGGCGTCAGCGACGTGGCGCGCCACGACGTCACGGTCGTGATGCGCGCCGGACATGTGAGCTCGCTGTCAGACGGGCGTCACCCTGCTGGCGACCTGCCGTTCATCGAGCTGGGTGGCTACACCTGCCTTCCCGGCCTTATTGATATGCACACGCACCTGACCGATCGGCCGGGCGATACAGCCGATCTGAGGGTCTACTTCCATCGCACCCAGACTGAGCAACAGCAGATCAGCGCGGCGAACGCTGCGGCAACGCTGGCGGCTGGCTTCACAACGGTGCGCAATGTAGGAACGTATATCGCCTGGAGCGACCGGGATTTGCGCGATGCGATCAATCAGGGGAAGACCCTCGGTCCGCGCATGCAGATCGTGGGTTACTACCTGACGATTCCCGGCGGCGGCGGCGATCTGCTGATTCCCGGCGTCGATGACAAGGATATCCCGGCCAACGTGCGTGTCGGCGTGGCTCGTGGTGCGGAGGAATTCCGGCGCAAGGCGCAGTTGGCCATCGACGGCGGCGCGGACCTGCTGAAGGTCATCGCCTCGGGCGCGGTGCTGGCCTATGGCGGCGTGCCTGGCGCACCTGAAATGACGCCTGAGGAGATCGCGGCCGTCGTGCAGGTGGCGCATGCGGCCGGCCGCAAGGTCGCGGCGCATGCTCATGGTGCGCAATCGATCAAGGAAGCGATCCTGGCAGGTGTCGATACCATTGAACACGCCTCGTACATCAACGATGAGGACATTGCGCTCGCGGTCACCCACCATGTCGGCCTGTCGATGGACGTCTACAACGGTGACTACATCGACATCGAGGGCCGTCGCCAGCGCTGGCCCGAGGAGTTCCTGCGCAAGAACATCGAGACCACAGAAGTGCAGCGCCAGGGATTCACGCGAGCGGTGGCCGCCGGGGCGGCGGTGGTCTTTGGTACCGACGCCGCGGTTATCCCGCACGGGCTCAACGCACGTCAGTTCCCGATCATGGTCCAGCGCGGCATGACGCCGATGCAGGCCATCAAAGCCGCCAGCTCGCTGGCCGCGCATTACATGGGCTGGGACGACCGGGTGGGTCGACTGGCGCCGGGGTGCTACGGCGATCTGATCGCCGTGCGCGGCGACCCACTCAAGGATATCACGCGCCTGCAACACGTTGAGATAGTGATCAAGGGCGGTACCGCCTTCAGGCTGCCGGGCAGGAAGTAGCCTCTTGAATAACTGGATAGCGCGAGTGCCGGTGCGGATGCGCCTGCTGGCGCTGCTGTTCGTGTTGAGTTTCGTGAACTACCTGCTGCGCAATAACATGTCGGTGGCGATCGAAAGCATCCAGCGCGAATTTCACTTTTCCGAGCAGGATGTGGGCTGGATCCTCGGCAGTTTTAATTTCTCGTACACCATCTTCCAGATTCCTGGCGGCCTGTTGGGCGAGTGGCTGGGCCCGCGCCGCGCGTTGATGATTATTGCCGTGGCCTGGGCCCTGCTGACCGCGTTGACGGGTTGCGTGCCGCACATCATGAGCGCGAGCGCCGGTGGCGCGATGCTGGCGCTGGTGACGGTCCGATTTCTGCTTGGCGCCAGCAACGCACCAATCTTTCCGATCATGACGGCGACCATTGCCAACTGGTTTCCGGTGGGGCGCTGGGCCTTTCCCAATTCGATCAGCAGTTCGGGCCTGGCACTGGGCCAGGCCGCCATCGGGCCTCTGGTTGCCGTGCTGATCGTGCATTTTGGCTGGCGCGCCTCGTTCTTCTGGCTGGCGCCGCTGGGATTGCTGTCGGCCGCATGGTGGTGGTGGAGCGCGCGGGACACGCCGCGCGAGCACCGGGCGGTGGGAGCCGCAGAACTTAAAATCATCGACGCGGGTCGTACGCCGCGCCCAGTGGAGCGGCCGGCCGGGCCTGCCTGGCGTCAGGTGCTCACCCAACGCGACGTGCTGGTGCTGGCGGGCAGCTACTTCTGCATGAACTATGTGTTCTACATGTTCGCGCAGTGGTTGTTTCTCTACCTCGTCAGGGAGCGCGGTTTCACGGTGCTGGAAAGCGGCTGGCTCTATGCCCTGCCCTTCATCACCGGCGCCGCACTGGCGACCACGGGTGGACTCACCTGCGACTGGACCTGCAAGCGCTTTGGGCCGCGCTGGGGTTGCCGTCTGCCTGGCGCGGTCGGCATGCTGTTGGTGGCCATCCTGCTGCTGGCCGGAATCCACGCGCCCAGTCCCTATGTGGCGGTTGGCTTGCTGTCGCTGTGTTTCGGATTTACCCAGTTCTGCGAGGGTTCCTACTGGCAGGCGATCACCTTTGTCGCCGGGCCGCATACGGGGGCCGCCGCTGGCGTGCTCAATACCGGGGGCAACCTGCCCGGATTCCTGGCGCCGCTGATCGGCCTGATGCTGGATCGCTTCGGGTGGGTGCCCACGCTCGCCTCAGGATCGCTGTTCGCGCTGCTCAGTGCCGTGCTGTGGATGATGGCGCAGGTCGAGTAGGCGCCCGCTCCTTATGAAGCGGGCGCCAGGCGACGAGTAGCACCGGTCTGGTTGGCTTTGTTACTCAGAACTTCAGCCCATATTTGAGGCCGAAATTCAGTGGTTTGATCGTGATCACCTTGGCGTGTGTCCAACAAAAGCCGGCGGGATCAGCGCATTCAGATACGCGGCCCAACTCGCCACGCTTATCGGTCACGTTTTGAATGTAGCCTTCCAGCGTCCAGTTGTTCGCGCCAGTCCCAGCCGAGAGGTCAAAGGAGGCGAATGCCGGCGTGTCGCCGACAAACTGATTCGCACTGGCCTGGAGGCTATAGGTGGTCGACCCCTGGTAGACAACCGCACCTTGTACAAAGCTGTCGTATTCACCCACCTTGAAATGGTATCGCGCCGTTGCGTTACCTTTCTCCTTGGGTGTCGCCGGCAGCTGCGAGCCTGACTTCGCGGAAAGACCGGTGATGCTGCAATTCACCTGGTTCGGGATTACCACGCCATCGCGATTCGGCCCACACCAATCAACGGTGGTCTTGGCCTCGACGTAGGTTCCTGACAATGACAGCGTCAGATTGTCGAGTACCAGCCAAGTAATATCGGTTTCAAAGCCTTTGCTTTCGGCGGTGTTGGCGTTCACGATCGAGGTGATGCCGTTCAGACCCTGAATTGAGGCCTGCGCGTCCTTCCATTTTTCCAGGAACACCGCACCATTGAACCGTAAGCGGTGATTGAACAGGTTGGTTTTCCAACCCAATTCAAAGTTGCTCAGTGTATCGGCCTTCCAGCCCTGCACCTCCGGTTTCCGGTTGTTGCCGCCGGGCCGGAAACCGGTGGAATACGTGCCGTAGATCATGCGATCCGCATCGATCTGGTAGGTCAGATTGACCTTGTGGGTCTCACCGGATTCAGTCAGGCGCTTATCGGTATTGACGCAAGGCCGGCCGGTGCCCGGGCGGTCTGGAATAACTCTCCCCAGGGCATCGTGGGCGCAAAGGGCCTCACCAGAACTATGGTTGCCGTTGTCGTTGTAGCCGAAGAACCCGTACAGCGTGTTGTCGACCTTGAATCCCCTGATGCCGCCGGTAAGCTTCAACTTGTCAGTCAGATCGAAGCTTAACTCACCAAACAGCGCGCTATCCCGATCGATGCGATCCTGCTGTGACAAATAGAGTATGCCGCTCGTGCCGTCCACCGTGTAGAACGTCGGCAGGTTATCGACACGGAATTCCGCGCGGATATTGTCAGTCTGGCGCTGCAAAAACGCGCCAGCAACAAAGCGCACCCGCCGGTCAGTTGGCGAGCTGATGCGAATTTCATGGCTGACCTTGGTGTATTTATCATAATTGGTCGTGTACTGCGTTGGATCAATCAAGGGCGCCCTGGGATTGGCGGGATCAGGCAGGTACGTATAGCAGCAGTAGTCATAGGCCTGAGAGTACTGGGCGTAGTCGACTTGGTTGTCGACCTTGCGGTCCATATAGCCGCCCGAGTAAACGAAATCCAGGTTTGAGAGCTTTCCGGTAACCGTTAGTGCCGACTGGTACCAGCGATCCTTGTTATAGGTAGCCCTATAGTCGCCATATCTCAGGTCTCCCACTTTGGGATCAAAGCCAAAACTTCCGTTGGCCTTTTGATCCTGGTAGACAATGGTCGGCAATATGGACCATTGATCGTTTAGGTCGATCTTGAGCGCGGCGCGACCACCGTAACTGTCAACATCGTTTCCGTTCTTGTTGACGATCGCAAGGTTGTTGGCAGTATAGGGGTGATTTACGTGGACACTATCAGTCCGCAGGAAGTTGAACGTCGCCGGTACGTTACTCAAGTAGCCGCCGTCATGCTCGTAATAACCAACCAGCCGTACGGCAACCTTGTCGCTGAGCGGCACATTGACGAATCCCTCGATGGAGCCGCCGCTGTCGCCCTTGCCGAATTTTGTACCCTTGACGTCAATGCTGCCGTAGACGCGGGTATGGTCGGGTTTGTTAGTGATGATGCGCATCGTGCCCGCAAGTGAACTGGCGCCGTACAAGGTGCCCTGGGGGCCCGCCAAGCCTTCGATCCGCGCGATATCATAGATGTGAGGGTCGAGCGAACCCGAAACCGTTGTGACCGGAGTTTCATCCAGGTACAGGCCCGAGGAAGGCAGATACCCGGCATGCAGGCCCTCAGTTCCAGTCGAAATGCCGCGGAAGTAGATTTCCGAACGCCCGGGCCCCAGGGTCTTTAAGGAGACGCTGGGCATGAACTTGGCGAAATCGAGGAAATCCTTGGCCTGCAGTTGCTCAAGTTTTTCCCCGCCCAGCACTTGAATGCTGATGGGTACCTTTTGGACGTCTTCGGTGCGCTTTTGTGCTGTGACGATAATCTCTTCCAGCTCGGATCCGCCGCTCCCCGCCTGCTGCTGTTGCGCGTAGGCGACGCCGCCGCACGCGATTGCGGCCGAAGCCAGCGGAATACCAGCCCATTGGGTTGCGGTGCGCTGCAATTTGCGCTTACGGCTACGAGTCATGGCGAACTCCCTCAATTTTTAGTTGTTGTCCCGATACCCTACGGAGTGTATGCCACAGCTTCTGAAATTCAAAACCCGGATGCATTCGGATAGGCGGTCAGGACGGGGCCCAGGGCTGTCTTAAGCGAGTCCAGCCAGGGCTCGAAATTCCGCCACTGGTTCACGCCTTCGCGGAAAATGGGCTTCCTCACCTGTTGTGCGCTTGCGGTACGGACCGCCCGTTCATTCTCGTAGAATTTCAGGCACCCCGCCTCGAATGGCAAGCCGCAGTAGGCCAGCAGGGCGCGCACCTCGGCCTCAGTGTCGTCGATCATGCGCTCGTAGAAGACGCGGTGCACGCGCCCGGGCAGGGCCAGATCAAAGTGGCTCATCAGCTCGACATAGTTGCGGTAGTAGCGGCCAATGTCGTCGAGGCTGTAGCTGAAGTGCTGCCCCCTGGCGAAATGCTGCTTGAACCCTGAAAAGCAGCAACCCATGGGGTGCCTGCGCGCATCGACGATCCTGGCATTGGGCAGTATCAGGTGGATCAATCCCAAATGCAGAAAGTTGTTAGGCATCTTGTCTATGAAGAACGGTGTTCCGCGGCGTCGCTGAATACGGGTCGACTCGAGGTATTGCTCGCCCAGCTGCCGGCAATCCTTGGCGCTCAATTCGGCCAGCATGGCGGGATATTTGACATCGTCCGCTGCGCCCCGCGCACCGATAATTTTCCCTGCCATACCGAGAATGTCATGCAGCTCCATGGTGCCCTCGACAGCCGAGTGACTGGCGAGGATCTGCTCAACGAGGGTCGAACCGGAGCGCGGCAATCCGACCACAAAGATCGGATCAGCGGCGGCGGCTCCGTAGTGTGGGCGCGCCTGGAAAAACTCTGCGGTGAACAGCGCCCTGGAGCGGCGTACCTGCGCAGCCGTGCGGTCGGCCGAATAGCTGATCTGTTCGCGGCGCAGGCGGTTGCCCAGCGCATAGTGTGCGAAACTCTGCTGGAAATCCTGCGAATCCTCAAGCGCTTTGCCGAGCGCAAAGTGGAAGTGGAAGCGGCTCTCTGCCGTCAGATCGGTGCGTGCGAGCTGAGTGCGCATGGCTGCCACTTCGCTCGCACCAAATCGGAAGGTCTTGAGGTTGGCCAGACTCCAGTAAGCCTCGCCGAAGCTCGGCGTCAGAGCAATGCATCGGTGGTACGCTGCGACGCTCTCCGCTTCGCGACCGGCCGTCGACAACGCGTGGGCGTAGCTCATCCAGCTCTTGGCATGGGTCGGGTTGGCGGCCACGACGCTGGCGAATAACTCCAGCGATTCGGTGTAGTCGCCAACCTTTGTCAGCACGATTGCCTTCAGGTTCCGGTAGCCGACGTTGTGCGGCTCCAGCGTCTGCAGTTGCTCAACCTGCTGCAGGGCCGCCGCTGGCTTGTTCAGGCGCAACAGCACTACTGCGAGATTGTGACGGGCTTCCAGGAAGCTGGGGGCGAGCTCCAGGCACCGCAGCAGCAAGGTCTCGGCATCGACATAGCGACCGAGGCGCGCGCCGACCTCAGCCAGCATGCGAATGGCCGCGACATCCGTAGGGTATTGCCGCAGGTGGGCGCGCAACAGGGTTTCCGCCTCCGGTATGCGGTTCTCGACCAGCGCCGACGCCGGGGCCAGCAGCCGTGGATCGCGGGTCGACGCCCTGATGTGATTGGCGTAGGCGATGTCGGCGGCCGCCAGATCACCGGTTTCAGTCAGCACATCGCCCAGTGCGCGCCAGGCGTCGGGTAGATCGGCTCTCAAGGCTACGGCCCGCTGCAGCGCCGCGGCGGCGGCGCCCTGTTGATTGGTCGCGCCGAGCGTGAGTCCCAGTTCGTAGTGGGCCGCTGCCCACAGGTGCTGGGCATCCGCCAACGCCGTGAGCGTGCGTAATGCCGCTTCGAAATCCCCACTACTGCGTTGGGCCAGGCCCAGCAGCAGCGTGGCCAGCGGATGGTTCGGAGCGACTTTCAGAATCTCGCCGGCCTGTTCCACGGCCAACACCGGATTGGACTGCAACAGCCTCGAGGCGTGCGCCAGCGCAGCGTCGATGGTGCCAGTGGGTTCCGCGGCGGTCGCCATTCCCTCGGTCCTGATGGTGAAGACGATGTCAGGTATGGAATACTACTGGAACGCTGCGAAGTTCGCAGGAAACGGCCGAGGAACAATAGTGAAGCGCAGCACCGATCGGATCCTGACCACTCATGTCGGCAGCCTGCCGCGGCCGGAGGCGCTGCTGGAGCTGGCCAGCTATCGCAAGGGTCCGCCACAGGACCCGATCGAGTATCAGCAGCGCCTGCACCGCGCGGTCGGCGACATTGTCCGGCAGCAGGCGGAGGTCGGTCTCGACATCATCAATGACGGCGAATACGGCAAGGACAGCTGGGCGAACTACATCCTCAAACGCATTACCGGCTTCGAGACCCGGCCGGATCAGCTGCGGCCACTGGAATGGCTGGGGCGCGACCGGCTGCGCTTTCCTGAGCACATGGCTGAGGAACTGCCCAACATCATCAAGGGCGCCGCGACCGAGGCCTGCGTGGCGCCGATACGCTATCGTGACACCGAAGCCATCGATCGGGCGATTGCTGATCTCAAGGCGGCGTTGGCTCAGGCCGCAGTGTCCGAGGGGTTCATGACTGCGGTCGCCCCGGCGAGCACCGCCTACGACGGCGTCAACGAATACTATCCCAGTGAGCGCGAGTACGTGTTCGCTATTGCCGATGCGCTGCGCAGCGAGTACCTGGCGATCCACCGGGCCGGCCTGATCGTGCAGGTCGACGATGCGCTGCTCGCCAACATGTACGACACGCTGGTGCAGCAGAGCCCGCAGCGCTACCGCGAATGGGCGGAGCTGCGCGTCGAGGCGCTCAATCGTGCGCTGCAGGGAATCCCCGAGGAGCGCGTGCGCTATCACGTGTGCTTTGGCAGCTGGCATGTACCGCACATTGCCGATGCGCCGCTGGAAGATATCGTCGATCTGATATTGATGGTACGTGCCGGTGCCTATTCGATCGAGGCCGCCAATCCGCGCCACGAACACGAGTGGCGGGTCTGGGAGCACGGCCGGCTGCCGCCGGGCAAGATCCTGATCCCGGGCGTCATTACGCATCACCTGGTCACGGTGGAACACCCGCGGGTGGTGGCAGACCGGATCGTGCGATTTGCGCAGCTCGTCGGGCGCGAGAATGTCATCGCCGGCACCGATTGCGGTTTTGCCCAAGTTGACATTATCAGGCGCGTACACCCCAAGATCATGTGGGCCAAGTTCGAAGCACTGGTCGAGGGGGCACGGATCGCCAGCGCTGAGCTGTGGGGCCGGAGCTGATTGGCGCTGCGGCGCCCTGCCGGCGGCGAAGAATTGTGAAGCGGCAGGGCGCCGTGCTCGAATTGCTCGCACAATGCGCGCCATGAGCGACAGCGCCACGGCCGTGACCGAAACCAGCACCCAGACTGCGCCCATAGCGGTGCTGCTGGTCGACGATGACCGCGAGCTGTGCCACATGCTGGATGAGTACCTGGGGCCCGAAGGCTTCAAGCTCAGTACCGTGCACGATGGCGATGCGGCGCTGTACCAGCTCGGCCGCCATCATTTCGACCTGCTCGTGCTGGATGTCATGCTGCCGCGTCTGAGCGGTCTCGACGTGCTGCGCCAGCTGCGCCAGACTCAGTCGACGCCGGTGCTGATGCTTACGGCGCGCGGCGAGGATGTCGACCGGGTCGTGGGTCTGGAACTGGGCGCCGACGACTACCTGCCCAAGCCCTTCAATCCGCGCGAGCTGGTGGCGCGCATGCGCGCCATCCTGCGCCGCAGCCTGATGCCCGAGCCACAGCTCGGACGGCGCGAGCGTCTCGAAGCCGGCCCGCTCAGCCTGCATTTCTCCAGCCGCACCGCCAGCGCCCGCGGCCAGACTATTGCGCTCACCGGAGTAGAGTTTCGCGTGCTCGAGATGCTGATGCAGCAGGCGGGCGCCGTGGTGTCGCGCGAGCAGCTCACCCGCCAGGTGCTGAGCCGGCGGCTTATGCCTTACGATCGCAGCATCGATACCCACATCAGCAACATCCGCCGCAAGCTGGCGCCGGTGGTGGACGACGTATCGATCATCAACGTGCGCCGCTCAGGCTACGTGCTGGCCGTGGCCGACGCCGCGCCGGGCCCCTGAACGACGGCGGCCATGCGCAAGCTGTATCTGCGCTTCTTCCTGTCCTTCTGGGTCGCCATGGTGCTGGTGCTGGCCGGCACGGTGGCGGCGACGCTGTGGCTGGCGAGCGAGCGCATGGATCACGAGCGCGAACGCCAGCAGGAATTGGCGCGCGAGGCACAGTCCGTGCTGGCGGCCACCGGTGTACCGGGCCTGCATGTCTGGCTGGTGCGCCAGGTGTCGGCGCTGTATCCCGACCGGCTCTACTTGCTGGACGGCCGCGGGCACGACCTGCTCGAGAGGCCGGTGCCCGAGTTCCTGGAGGCCGCACTGGGCCGCCGTCCGTACCCGCGGCAGGCGGCCAGCGGCCGGCCCGACTACCGCCTGCTGTCGCAACTGGTCAGCGCCCAGACTCGCGAGACCTTCGCGCTCTCGCTGCTGCGCCACCGCGAGGGTCCGTTTCGCGTCTGGGGCCCGTTCGCCTCGCCCGAAGTGCCGGTGTTTGCGGTGTGCATCACACTGCTGGTCAGCGCCGTGGTCTGCTATCTGCTGGCGCGCTTCCTGAGCGCGCCGATCAATCACCTGCGCGCCGCCACCCGCTCCATTGCCGATGGCAACCTGGGCGTGCACGTCGCCGGCCTGCTCGGTCGGCGGCGCGACGAGTTGGCAATGCTGGCCGTCGATTTCGATGCCATGACGGCTCGCTTGCGCGCGCTGCTCGAATCCAACCAGCAGCTGCTGCGCGATGTATCGCATGAACTGCGCTCGCCGCTGGCGCGGCTGCAGATTGCGCTGGGGCTGGCGCGCCGGCCCGGTGCCGATCTCCACCAGGAGCTCGACCGCATCGAACGCGATGCGCAGCGCCTGGATGAACTGATCGGCGAGATCCTGAGTCTCTCGAGGCTCGATGATCCGGCGCAGGGCCTGCAATTTGAGACCCTGGCGCTCGGCGAGCTGCTCGAGGATATTTGCGAGGATGCGCGCGTCGAGTCTGAGCCGCGCGGCGTCGTGATCAGATTGCAGTACCCCGCCGACCACCGGGTACGTGGCAATCGCGAGCTGCTGCACCGGGCTGTCGAAAATGTGCTGCGCAACGCGGTACGTTTCTCGCCGGACGGCGCGCAGATCCAGGTCAGCGCGCAGCCCGCTGGCGACAACATCGCGATCAGCGTACGCGACCAGGGACCGGGGGTGCCAGAACCGCTGCTGCAGCGGATCTTTGAGCCCTTCTATCGGGTCGATAGTGCGCGCGATCGCGACTCCGGGGGCAATGGCATCGGTCTTGCCATTGCGGCGCGCGTGCTCAACCTGCACCAGGGCAGCATCATGGCTGAAAATGCCGTGCCGCAAGGCCTGCAGGTGTCCATGTCGCTGCCGGCCGCTGCCCGCAGCGCGACCGGCTAGTTCGGCACGGCGGGCGGCGCGGGCTCGCTGCCGTGCAGCGCTGTCACCGTGAGTTCACGTGCGGCAATGGTCACCTGGTCTCCCAGGCGCGCACCCAGCAAGGCGCGCGCGACCGGCGATACAAAACTCAGTTTGCCGGCGGCCGGATCGGCTTCGTCCTCGCCGACAATGCGAAACACCAGCTGCGAGCCGTCATGGTGCTGCAGGCTGATCTTTACCCCGAAGCGCGCTACCTGCGGCTGCTCGCCCGGATCGATCAGGCGCGCGCTGGCGTGCCGCGCATGCCAGTAACGTTGCTCGCGCGCCAGCACTGCCAGTTCGCGCACATCGTTCTGTGCGGCGGCAAGGTTGCGGGCCAGCGCCAGGCGCTGCAGGGTCTGTTCAATTTCAGCCAACCCCGCGGCAGTAACGAAATTGGTCTCGCTGCTGATCGGCCGGTCCGGCAGCACATCGGCCGCGGCGGCGGCATCCGCATCCGGTTCACGTGTGAAAGCGCGACTCATGGCTCTTCGCCAACCCCCAACTGCCGGGTCCAGTGGACCCGCTCCCAGGGGAGTCTAGCCGCCCGGGTGTGGTGCTTGCACGCCGGCCGGTGCCGCGCCGGCGGGCGCCGCATCCTGGCTGCCTTCCGTAGCGGCTGGAATAGCCAGCGGCGCGGCGGTATCCGTGCTCAGCGCCGCCTGTTCCGCCTTTTTCGTCATCACGATGATGCTGATGCGTCGGTTGACCGGATTGCGCGGGTTGTCCTTGTCGAACAGCACGGCCGAGGCCAGGCCGACGATGCGCGCCATCTTCTCGGTGTGCAGTCCACCCGCCTCCAATGCGCGCCGGGCGGCATTGGCCCGGTCTGCCGACAAGTCCCAGTTCGTGTAGCCATTCTGGGCCACGTAGGGCGTGGTATCGGTGTGGCCCGACAGGCTGATGCGATTGGGCACCGAGTTCAGGTAGTTGGCCAGTTCGTGCAGGATCGTCGAGGTGTAGGGCTTGAGATTGGCACGACCGAGGTCGAACATCGGGCGATTCTGCGAGTCGATGATCTGGATGCGCAGTCCTTCCGGTGTGATGTCGAGCAGCAGCTGATCCTTGAAGGGGCGCAGGGTCTGGCTCTGGTCGATCGCCTTGCGCAGGTCTTCCATCAGCGACTCGAGCTGCTTCTTTTCGAGTTCCGCGGCCAGGCGCTCGGCCTCATCCAGATCCTTGGGCGCGGTCTGGGTACCGGCCGCCAGTCCGGTCTCCTTGCGGATCGCTGATTTTGGTGCGTCCATGGCGCCCCCCAGATTGATCACGCTGGTGCTGGCGCCGCCCGGTCCGTTGATGCCCTTGGCGGCCTTGACAGACTTGCCCTCCTCCATGCTCGGATTCTTGAAGTATTCGAACATCGCCGCGCGCTGGTCCTTGGTCACCGAGGCCACCAGCCACATGACCAAAAAGAAGGCCATCATCGCGGTCACGAAGTCGGCGTAAGCCACCTTCCAGGCGCCGCCATGGTGGCCGCCTTCGCTCTTGCGCCGCCGCTTGACGATGATGATCGGGCGCTTGGCCTTGTCGTTCACGCCGCCACTGCCTCTTTCTTCTTGCCCTTCAGGTGATTCTCGAGATCGGCGAATTTCGGCCGCACCTCGCTGAACAGCAGCTTGCGCGCGAACTCGATGGCGACCGGCGGCGCATAGCCGCGCACGCTAGCCACCAGCGCCATCTTGACGACCTCGAAGGCCTTGCCCTCCTCGTGGGCACGATGTGCCATCGCGCTGGCAGTGGGGCCGACGAAGCCGTAGGCCACGAGGATGCCGAGGAAGGTCCCCACCAGTGCCGCGGCCACCTTGTGGCCAATGGTGGCGGTGTCCGCGCCCTCGAGGGCCCCCATGGTGTTGACGATGCCGAGCACCGCCGCGACGATACCGAAGCCAGGCAGCGAGTCACCCACCTGTTGCAGCGCGTGCGAGGGTTCGGTGCTTTCCTTGTGGTGGTTCTCGAGCTCGTACTCGAGCAGCGACTCGAGCTCATTCGGATCGAGGTTGCCGCCCACCATCAGCCGCAGGCAGTCGGTCGTGAACTCGATGAAATGATGGTCGGCCAGGATGCGTGGATACTCGGCGAACAGCGCGCTCTTTTCGGGCGCCTCGAGGTCAGCCTCGATGGCCAGCATGCCCGACTTGCGGATCTTCACCAGGATGTCGTAGAGGAGCTTCAGTATGTCCACATAGTCGGCACGCCGGTAACGCGGGGCCTTGAGCAGCGCGATGGTGTTAGCGAAGGTCGCCTTGACGATCTTGATGGGATTGCTGATCACAAAGGCGCCAAAGGCCGCGCCGCAGATAATCAGGATTTCCGTAGGGTGCCACAAGGCCAGCACCTTGCCGCCATCGAGCATGAACCCGAAGAGTACTGACCCGATGACGACCAGTGTCCCGATCACCTGAAACATGGTTGCTGGCTGCCCCAATGATGAATTGCGTGCAGCTTCAATATCGGCGGGCGCGCCTTGATCTTGAAGCACCCGACCGGTTCGCCGGGTCACCGCAGCGGAGCGCGGCGCGGTCGCTCAAACTGTGAACTGGGTCACTTGCGGCGGCGGGCGGGAGCCGGTTTGAGCGTGCCAGCCAGTTTGACCAGGTAGGCGCGGAAGGCGCCTTTGAGTTCCGGATGCGCAAGCGCATGTTCAACGGTGGCCTGCAGGTAGCCGAGCTTGCTGCCGCAGTCGAAGCGCTTGCCCTCGAAGCGGTGGGCGTAGACGGCCTCGCTGCCGAGCAGCCGCGCGATGCCGTCGGTGAGCTGGATCTCCCCGCCGGCGCCGCGACCAATCTGCCGCAGGTAGTCGAAGATCGCCGGCGTCAGCACGTAGCGTCCGACCACCGCGAGCGTCGAGGGCGCCACCGCCGGCTTGGGTTTTTCGACGATGCTGCGTATGCGGCTGACAGCCAGGCGCGGGGATTCGACCTCGACGATGCCGTACTTGTCGGTGTCACGGCGCGGCACATCCTCGACGCCCAGCACGCTGCCACGATGAAAGGCATAGGTCCCGGCCATCTGCTTCAGGCAGGGCTCGCGGGCGTCGATCAAATCGTCGGCGAGGTGGACGAAAAACGGCTCCTGGCCGACCGCCGCTTCGGCGCACAGCACGGCGTGGCCCAGACCTAAGGGCGCCGACTGGCGGATATAGATGCAGGTTGCGTAGCTCGGCAGCACGCTGCGGATCTGGCGCAGCAGCTCGGACTTGCCCTGTGCTTCCAGCAGCTTCTCCAGCTCCTGGTCAGAATCGAAATGGTCTTCAATGGCGCGCTTGGACGCGCCGGTGATGAACACGAGGCGCTGCGCTCCGGCCGCCAGGGCTTCCTCGACCGCATACTGGATCAGCGGCTTGTCGACTACCGGCAGCATCTCCTTGGGGCTGGCTTTGGTGGCCGGCAGGAACCGGGTCCCGCGCCCGGCCACGGGAAATACCGCAGTGCGGATTTCGCGCTTCACGAGCCGTCAGTCGCGGATCGGGCGGTCGGCGCCGTCGTTGACGCGCTCGCGCAGGTCCTTGCCGGGCTTGAAATGCGGCACGTACTTGCCATCGAGGGCCACGGCCTCGCCGGTCTTGGGGTTGCGTCCCTGGCGCGGCGGACGAAAATGCAGCGAAAAACTGCCGAAGCCGCGGATCTCGATGCGATCGCCCTGTGCCAGGGCGTCACTCATGATCTCGAGCATCTGCTTGAGCGCCAGCTCGACATCCTTCGCCGGCAGATGCTTCTGCTTGGTGGTGATAATCTCGATCAGTTCTGACTTGGTCATGCCAGCCCCCGCCCCCAATCCTGCAACAGAGGCGGCCGCCGTCTCACTGAGCCGTCGGCCGCCGGCCATCAGTCGCGCTCAGGCGAGTTGATCTGCTCCTTGAGCAGATCGCCAAGACTGGTGCCCGAAGTGGGTTGTTCCGAACGATAGTTCTGCACCGCCTCGGCCTCCTCGTGGAATTCCTTGGCCTTGATCGACAGCGAAATCGAACGCGTCTTGCGATCCACGCCGATGAACTTCGCCTCCACCTCGTCGCCCACCTTCAGCACCTGGCGGGCATCCTCGACGCGATCACGCCCGAGTTCCGAAGCACGCAGCTGCCCCTCGATGCCGTTGCCGAGGTCGATGATCGCGCCACGGGCGTCGACTTCGCGCACCGTGCCGCGCACCACGCTGCCCTTGGGGTTGTCGGTGATGTAGCCGGAGAACGGATCCTTGGCCAGCTGCTTGATGCCGAGCGAGATGCGTTCACGCTCCGGATCGATCGACAGCACCATGGCCTCGACCTGCTGCGCCTTCTGGTAATTACGCACCGCCTCTTCGCCGGGCATATCCCAGGAGATGTCCGAGAGGTGCACCAGTCCGTCGATGTTGCCCGGCAGGCCGATGAAGATGCCAAAGTCGGTGATCGACTTGATCTGCCCGCCCACCTTGTCGCCGCGATTGTGATTCTCGGCGAATTCCTTCCAGGGGTTGGCCTTGCACTGTTTGAGACCGAGCGAGATGCGCCGGCGCTCCTCGTCGACGTCCAGCACCATGACTTCGACTTCCATGCCGGTGTGGACGATCTTGGCCGGATTGACATTCTTGTTGGTCCAGTCCATTTCCGATACGTGCACCAGACCCTCGACGCCATCCTCGATTTCGACGAAAGCGCCGTAATCGGCAATGTTGGTGATCTTGCCGAACACGCGGGTGTTGGGCGGATAGCGGCGGGCAATGTTCTCCCACGGATCGGCACCCAGCTGCTTGAGTCCCAGCGACACGCGCGAGCGCTCGCGGTCGAACTTGAGGATGCGCACGTCGACTTCATCGCCGACCTTGACCACTTCGGAAGGATGCTTGACGCGCTTCCAGGCCATGTCGGTTATATGCAGCAGGCCGTCGATACCGCCGAGGTCAACAAAGGCACCGTAGTCGGTCAGGTTCTTGACCGTGCCCTTGACCACCGAGCCTTCCTGCAGGTTGTCCATCAGCGCACTGCGCTCGGCGGAGAATTCCTGCTCGACCACGGCGCGGCGCGAGACCACGACGTTGTTGCGCTTCTGGTCCAGCTTGATGACCTTGAATTCCAGCGGCTTGTTCTCCAGGTATGCGGTGTCACGTACCGGGCGCACGTCGACCAGGCTGCCCGGCAGGAACGCGCGCACGGTTTCGATCTCGACCGTGAAACCGCCCTTGACGCGGCCGGAGATGATGCCAATGACGATCTGGCCTTCATTGAAGGCGGACTCCAGGCGCGTCCAGGTGCGGGCGCGCTTGGCTTTTTCGCGCGACAGGCGTGTTTCGCCGGTGCCATCCTCGACGGCGTCGAGTGCCACTTCGATCTGATCGCCGGTCTTGACCTCGACTTCGCCGCGTTCGTTCTTGAACTGCTCGAGCGGAATGACCGCTTCGGACTTCAGGCCGACATTGACGATAACTACGTCGGGCGTGACGCCCACGACCAGGCCGGTAAGGATCATGCCCGGGCGAATGCGCTGATTCGCCAGACTCTGCTCAAACATCTCGCTGAAAGTTTCGGTCATTTTGTCTCTCGCATGCTCTTGCAGGCATGCCGTGGTCCGCCAGTGCCTCGTGCACCGTACGGGTTTGGTTTAATGGGTACGACGTCCTGTCGTACCCGCCTAGAATCCGCTCATCGCTTCCACAGGCCGCGCTGCTCGCCGAGGCGCCAGATCTCCTCGACTACCTCGCCGATGCCCAGCCGCGTGGAATCCACCACAATGGCGTCTTCCGCGCGCACCAGCGGGGAGACGGGACGGGTGGAATCCTGCCGGTCCCGCGCCTCGATCTCGCGCGAAAGGGCGGCAAGGCTAACACCAGAGTCCTTTCCTTTCAACTGGTTATAGCGCCTTTTGGCGCGCTCCTCGGGGCTGGCGACCAGGAAGATTTTGAGCGTTGCCTTAGGAAAAACCACGGTCCCCATGTCCCGCCCGTCGGCCACCAGCCCCGGGGGGCGCGCAAAGGCGTGCTGGCGGGCCATCAGCGCTTGGCGGAGTGCCGGCCAGGTCGCGACCCGGGAGGCTCCGGCGCCGGCCTGCTCGCTTCTGATGCCCGTGGTGACGTCCTCGCCATCCAGCAGGATCTGTTCCGAGCCATCAGCGTGCGCCGCAAACTGGATATTCAGCTTCCCGGCCAGCGCGGCATGGCCGGCCTGGTCGCTTTCCGCCAGCCCCGCACGCCGCCCGGCGAAGGCTGCCAGGCGGTACAGCGCGCCGCTGTCCAGCAAATGCCAGCCCACCCGCCGGGCCAGTGCACGGCTGACTGTGCCCTTGCCGGCGCCGCTCGGTCCATCGACGGTCACCACGGGCGGGGCACTGCTCACGGGAGATATGCCGTCCGTGACGCCATGGTCAGGCGCCCTGCTCGCGCAGCTTGAGGCCAATGGCCCGCGCGGCCGCCGGAAAGTCCGGAAACGAGGTGCCGACATTCGCAACATCCTCGACCTCAATCGGCGCCGTGGCCCTCACACTGGCGATCGCAAAGGCCATGGCTACGCGATGATCACCGTGGCTGTGGACGCGCCCGCCCCTTAAGCCCCCGCCCTGGATACGCAGGCCATCGGGCAGCAGCTCGCACTGCACGCCGACGGCGGTCAGCCCGGCGGCCATGGCGGCCAGCCGGTCGCTCTCCTTGACGCGCAGCTCGGCAGCGCCGGTGACCAGGGTCTCGCCCCGCGCGCAGGCGGCGGCAATGAAAAACACCGGCAGCTCGTCGATCGCCAGCGGCACCAGATGTTCGGGCACCACCACGCCATGGAGTGGTGCGGCCCGGACTGTGATATCGGCCATTGGTTCGGCACCTGCACCCAGCAGCGGCTTGATGTCGATCGCGGCGCCCATCAGCCGCAGCATGTCGATCAGTCCAGTGCGCGTTGGGTTGACGCCCACGCCCCGTATAGTCAGTCCGGCGTTCGCGGCCAGGCAGCCAGCAACTATGAAGAAAGCCGCCGATGAGATATCGCCCGGCACGCTCACCACGGTGCCGCGCAGCGTCTGGCCGCCACGCACGCTCACCGTCGGGCCGCGACGCTCCAGTTCCACGCCGAAGGCCTGCAGCATGCGTTCGGTGTGATCGCGGGTCGGCGCCGGTTCCGTGACCCGGGTCAGTCCGTTGGCGTGGAGTCCGGCCAGCAGAATCGCCGATTTGACCTGGGCGCTGGCCATCGGCAGCAGGTAGTCGATCGCGCGCAGCGCGGTGCTGCCGTGGATGCGCACCGGTGGATGACCTTCCTCGGTGTCGATGCGCGCGCCCATCAGCCGCAACGGCTTGGCGACCCGCTCCATGGGACGGCGCATCAGCGATTCGTCGCCGACCAGCGTGGCGTCGAATGGCTGACCGGCCAGCAGGCCCATGAACAGCCGCATCGCAGTGCCGGCGTTGCCCATGTCGAGAGCTAAGGCGCTGGCGCGCAGGCCGCCCGGCCCGGCACCGCTGACCAGTATTTCGCCCGCACCCGGTCGCTCGACTCGCACGCCCAGCGCGCGCAGCGCCTCCAGCGTCGCGCGGCAATCGGCACTGTCTAGAAAGCCGTTGATGCGCGTCGTGCCGCGGGCGATGCCGCCCAGCATCAGGGCGCGATGCGAGATCGATTTGTCGCCCGGCACCGCGAGGCTCCCGCCCACCGTGCCGGTGGGAGCGAACACATAGCCGCTGGACGCGGCGCTGCTCATGGGGCGCACAGCAACTGGCCGAGCAGCGCGATCAGCTTGTTATTCTGTTCCGGCAGGCCGATGGAGATGCGCAGATGCCTGGCCAACCCATAGCCGGCGGTCGGCCGCACGATGATGCCGCCGCGCAGCAGCTGCTCGTAGATTTCCGGCGCGCGCGCACCGATCTCGACCAGCAGGAAATTGGCGGCCGAGGGCGCGTAGCGCAGACCCAGCGCGCTTAAGGCCGCCTGCAGATGCTCGCGCCCGGCAATGGTGCGGGCCGCTACCTGCTCGACATGCGCCTGATCGGCCAGCGCGGCGATCGCCCCAGCCTGCGCCACATTGCTGACGTTGAACGCGGGGCGGATGCGATTGAGCGCGTCGGCCACCTCGGGGTGCGAGATTGCATAGCCTATGCGCATGCCGGCCAGCCCATAGCCCTTGGACATCGTGCGCAGCACGACCAGGTTAGGGAACTGCTGCAGCCAGTCGAGTGCGCCCTCGCAGCCCGCGTAGCGCGCGTATTCGTAATAGGCCTCATCGAGCACCACCAGCGTATGGGGCGGCGCGGCTGCAATAAAGGCCCGCAACGCGGCCGCCTCGAGCCAGGTGCCGGTGGGATTATTCGGGTTGGCGATGAACACCAGGCGGGTATCAGCATCGATCGCCGCCGCCATTGCCACCAGGTCGTGGCCGTACTGCATGGCAAAGCCTGCGCCCACGGCCGGGGCCTCGATGCAGCGCGCGCCGGTGGCGCGTATCACCAGCGGATAGATCGCAAAGCCGTACTGCGAGCACACCGCGCTGTGCCGCGCGGTCAGGAACGCCTCGGCCAGCAGCAGCAGCAGCTCGTTGGAGCCATTGCCGAGCGTGAGCTGCTGAGGCTCCACCCGCAGTTGCGCCGCGAGCGCGAGCTTTAGCGCGTGGGCGCTGCCGTCCGGATAGAGCCAGACTTCATCCAGTGCGAGCCGCATCGCCTGCAGCGCCGCCGGGCTCGGGCCCCAGGGGTTTTCGTTGGAGGCCAGCTTGATGATGTCGTGCAGGCCATACTCGCGCTGCAGTTCGCTGATGGGCTTGCCCGGCACATAGGGCGAGAG
>Ga0209069_10000275_pt1 | contig 22322 bp, 21 predicted proteins | sample Str013_2_FD_187202 | JGI IMG/M metagenome (GOLD analysis project Ga0209069, IMG submission 187202) | Freshwater sediment microbial communities in response to fracking from Pennsylvania, USA - Straight Creek_MetaG_SC_2013 (SPAdes) (version 2) | ecosystem: Environmental > Aquatic > Freshwater >...
GTCCGATTTATTCAATCGCAGCGTTCCTGGGCTACCACCGAGCGAAAAGGCGTGGAGCCCGTTGTCGTGTCGGCCAAGCAACTTGAAAAACTGATCGAACGCCTCAGCCTCCTGGTCGTTGATGAAAATCCGTATACGCGCAAATTGACGCGCATGATGCTGATGAATATCGGGGCAAAATCGATCTTCGAGGCCGCCGACGGTCTGTCCGCGCTCGATGTCATCCGCAACGTCAATCCCGACATCATGCTCATGGACTGGGACATCCCGGTGCTGAACGGCCCGCAAATCATGCACATCGTGCGATCGCCGGGCGTATTTGCCAAGCCGTTCCTGCCGATCATCATGCTGACGCCGCGCGCGTCGCGCACGCGCGTCAACGAGGCGATCCGCCTCGGCGTCCACGAGGTTCTGACCAAGCCGACCTCGCCCAAGATGTTGCAGGATCGCTTGCTGTCGATCCTCGTCAATCCGCGTCCGATGGTGCAGATCGGTAACTATCTGGTTCCCGAGCCGCGCCGCCTGGCGTCCTGAAACGATGCAGACCGCGTAAGGGGATTGCATCGACGCAACGCGTCGTCCCGGTCAGACCGCCTCGCTGCGCTATTCCGCCGCCGCCTGCAACTGATCGAATTCGGCGGGCTCGTATTGGCGGCCCAGCTCATCAGTGATGCGGACGTTCATCATTCCCTGCTCGATCAGCTCGAGCGCCTTCTTGCGTGCCGCAACCGGAGCGTCGCGACGCAACGAGATCGCGCCGACCAAGTTTGTCGCAGTAATGATGTACGCCATGCCGTCTCCCGTCGCGCCTTGCGGCGATGCCGAATAGGCATTGACAATACACCCCCACCTCAGCCGCGGCAAACCGGACCCTTAAGCGCTTGATCGGTGCGGCCGGATGCAGATCGCCCTCCGGGGCAGCCGGTATGGATTGGTAGGGAACCGGGGCATGGACCGGCGCAGCCGATCGGCGGACGCACCCGTCAGTCGGCGGGGCGCGAGCCGTGCTCTGCTCTTATCGCGCTCTCGACCGCGTCCTTGGCCTCCTTCAGGCCGAGACCGGTTTCCTCCCGATAGGACTTGATCGCCTCGATTTTTCGCGCCGGATCCCTTGCAATCGTCTTCACACGTTCGGAGGGCTCCGGCGGAAAGGCGATCCCCAATTGCGCGAGGATCAGGTCGACCTTCCCCTCCAGCCGATCGGTTCTGTGGAATCTCAGCGTCAAGACCGCCAGGAACCCCAGCATCAAGCCGGCGAGAATTGGATACGCCGCGTCCATCGAGACCTCCCTGAAATGCGCCGACCGGCACTCCCGGGAATTTGTCTTCCCGGGCGTCATGCCGGTTCAAAGCGACGCGCGACGCCGCCCGGCCGGAGCAGGGAGGTTAGCCCGCGTCCTGCGAGTCCGGAACCCGACCACGCCTTCTGCGTTCACAGAAAATCACAGCTTTGAATTTCGCGCCCATCTGGAGGCGACCATGCCGGGCGGCGACAAATCGAGCTACACCGACAAGCAGAAGCGCCAAGCCGAACATATCGAGGAGGGCTACGAGAAGCGCTACGTCTCGGGTCGAGAAAGCCGAGCAAATGCCATCATGTCTTCGCTGCTCCCACCGTATCGGCCATGACGGCACCGCGGATGCCGAGCGCCTTTTCCGGCCCTATCGTCGAGTCGCGCGAAGTCTGGTGCTCGATCTCGGAATTGAGCTCGGCGCCGACCAGGACCACGATGGTGGAGAGCCACATCCACATCATCAGACCGACCACGGCGCCCAGCGATCCGTAGGTGGCGTTGTAGTTGGCGAAATTGCCGAGATACCAGGAAAAAAGCGATGAAACCGCCAGCCAGGCCATCGCCGCAAAGATGCTGCCGACGCTGATCCAGCGCCATTTCGCCGGCCGTCGGCTCGGACCATAACGATAGAGCACGGCAGGGCCGACGGTGATGAGGACGCACATCACGGGCCAGCGCAGGTGACCGATGATCGGCTCGTCGACGCTGGAGAGGCCGAAGGCCGCCAGGAGCAGAGGAAATACCACGACGGCGCTGACGGCCAGCAGCACGGCGCCGATTGCGCAGATGGTGAAGAAGAGCGAGATGAGATTGAGCCGCACCAGGCCGCGCCTTTCCTGTTCATCGTAGATGATGTTGAGCGCGTCGAAGACCGCCTTCATCCCGGCATTGGCGCTCCAAAGCGCGATGCCCAGCCCGAGCAGGAGGCCGAACGTCAGCTTCCCGTCACTCTTCGCGCCGATGCGGGTAATTTCGTCGCGCAGCATGTCGAGGGCCTCGGCCGGAACGATGCCGGCGGCAAGCGACAGATGCTTGCCGATGGTGCCGGCGTCGGCGAACAGCGCATAGAACGACACACCGGCGGCGATAGCCGGGAACAGTGCCACCAGCGAGTAGAAGACGACGCCCGCCGCCAGCGCCAAGAGACGGTCCTCCTGGGTCTCCTGGTAGGTGCGAAGAACGATGTCCTGCCAACCGCGCCAGGGAATCTGCGAGGGAGATCGCGCGCGCCTGCCGCGGCCGCGCTCGCTGGCGCGAACTTCCTGCAGCCCCAGCGGCTCCTGCGCCGGGGTGGCGCGCGGCAGCACCCGCACCGGCTTCGGCTCGCGCTGATCATCCTGCCGCTTGAGGGTGAAGATCACGCCCGCGGTCACCACCACGGCGGCGGCGAACCAGGAGAAGACATTGTCGAGCCTGGGATTCATTTGTCTGCCGACTCGCTGCAGGTTGCCTCCGCGTATTCCCTCGAAGTGCGGGATCGCAGAACCGCCGGCATCAGTTGTGAGCGGGACCGCGACCTCGACCGAGGTGCGGCCCCAGGATCAGGCGGAAAGCTTCCTTGGATCCGGGCGGTTTCCCTGGATGGGACGGGAAGCTGCGCCGATGGATGTCCGAAACCCCGGCCATTGAGTATCGGTTGAGTATCGGCTGGGCATCCGCCACACCAACGCGCAGTCCATGCAACTGGTTCCTCAAGCCGGTCGTATCGAGGGTCATATCGGGCGCATCAGCCTGATGTGTCGCCTCACGATGCCGCGCCGCCATGGCGCCCGCCGGAACCAACCTTGCGGCCGACACGTTATCTTCATCTTGATCCCGCACGAAAGATAGCGATGCCGGCCGGCAGGGTCAGACGCTCGCGTTTCATGTCGCTGACGTACGCGAGCTCGTTCTGGCTCATGGGCTTGAACGGACCACAGGCGCGCAGGGCGCATTGGAAGCAGTCGACGCGCGTGCGGTCGGTGCCGCCTACTTGCCGCGCAGCGCATCCTTGAGACCGCCGACGGCGTTCTGCACCTTGCCTTTCACCTGATCGGCCTTGCCGTCCGCTTCCAGCTTCTTGTCTCCTACGGCCTTGCCGGTCCATTCCTTCACTTTGCCCTTGGCCTGTTCGGCCGAGCCTTCGACGCGATCTTTGTCGATCATCATGTACCTCCTGTGGGCCGATCGGTTCGGCAATTGAGAACTTGCGAGGAGGCGTCGGAGTTCCATAAGTTTATTTGAATGATGCGGTCGGCCTTCGGATGTGAATGACGAGCCGTTCCACTGTCCGGTTCTGGACAATCTCGATTATTTGGCCTGATCCTTGAATAAAGTCCGAATGAGGACGATATGTTCGTTACCGCTTGCTGCGACCCCCGGGCGCCGGCGTTTGGGAGACCGTGCTGTGCTCTTGCCCCCTACAAAGGGAAAAGAGCCATGCTCGCGGCCTCCTCCTCACGACAGCGCAATCGGCTTCTCGCCGCGCTCTCGCCGGCTGATCTCGGCTTACTGCAGCCGCACCTGGATTCCCTCACGCTAAAATTGCGACACGATATGGAAAGGCCCCACAAGCGGATCCAGGATGTATACTTCATGGACGCCGGCATCGCCTCTGTGGTTGCGGTGCAGAGCGACGGGACGCGCGTCGAGGTGGGGCTGATCGGGCGCGAGGGCATGACCGGCACGGCGGTGGTGCTGGGCGATAGTCAATCGCCGCACGAAACCTACATTCAGGTCGCCGGAGAGGGGCAGCGGATCGCAGCCGGCGAGCTGCGCAACGCCATGCAGGCGAGCGAGTCGTTGCACGGCTTGCTGCTCAAATACGTGCAAGCATTCATGGTGCAGACGGCTCACACGGCGATCGCAAATGCCCGTGCCAAATTGGATGAGCGCCTGTCGCGCTGGATTTTGATGGCGCATGACAGGATCGCCGGCAACAAGCTCGCGCTTACCCATGAATTTCTGGCGCTGATGTTGGGGGTCCGCCGGGCTGGCGTGACCGAGGCGTTGCAAAGTCTCTCACGCCAAAAACTCATCGAAGCGCGCCGAGGCGAGGTAGTTGTCCTCAACAGGCAGGGCATTATGCGCAGAGCCGGCAGTTCCTACGGTTCTCCCGAAGCGGAATATCGGCGATTGATTGGCTGATGTCTCGTGCATTGCCGTACAAGGAATCTGCTCGTCACATGGGACTCCTGCGTATTCCGTGATCGGTGACCGTTGCGCGTGTGCATCGGAGGCCGCCGGATGGGAGCCCTCGTTGGACTGCTCGACCACCGGTCGGGAAATGTACTGCGGGCGCCGCCCCTACACGGCAGCGCCGCATGGATTCTCTTTGTCTGGTTTCGTACCAAGTCTCCGATTGACAGGAGGCCGGCGGCGCCTAAATTTCAGTCTGTTGCGTGAGCAATTTGATTGGTGTTGGTCATGGACGAGCGGTCTGACGACATCCAATTTGACCCGGGACGGTTTCGAGATTCCGGATTGTCTTTGCTCTACGACGAGGCACTCGTCTGCGGTGACGGCCGCTTCCGCGAGGTGCTCGAGGCGTTTCCGGCGGCCGTCTACATTCCCCTCGTTCTTGCTCCAACATGCAAGTGCAAGCCGGGGCTCCCACAGAAAGATCGGCGCGAGCGCGGGGAACCGGCGCCGATGAACGGCGTTTCCAACTGTCGTTGATTCGTGCCGGCTCGGAGCGCACCGCAATGAGGCCGATTCAAAATCCCCAATTCGCGCCGGCCAACGTCCGCCGCGCTGCCGCATTCTTCGGCGAGTTGACAGCGACAACGACCATCGGTCTTTTGGGCTCGCTTGCGCTTTTTCCTTTGGTTGCGTTGCAGGGCACCGTCACCCGCCGGCGCGTACCGTGCCTGCCGCCCGCGCGTCCGCCGTATCATGGTAAGGTGCCCGGCCAAGGCTCGACGATCCGCCTGCTGGCGATCGGCGAATCGACCGTGGCCGGGGTCGGATTGGCGCATAGCGACGAGACGGTTGCGGCCACGACGGCGCGGGCGTTGGCGCGACGGACCCGCAGGCCCGTGGCGTGGCGCGGTCTCGGACTCTCCGGCGCAACCGTCAACGAGGCGGCGAAACAATTGCTGCCGCGCATTGCGGCCGAACCCGCAGATCTTCTCGTTGTCGCGTTCGGCGTCAACGATACCCTGGCGTATCGTTCGCCTTCGGCCTTCGCGGCCGATCTCGCCGCGCTCGTGACCGCCGCGCGGGCGCGCACCGGTGAGGCAGCGGTCGTCGTTACGGGAGTGGCGCCGCTCGCCTGCTTTCCGGCGCTGCCGTGGCCCCTGCGCACGATTCTCAATTGGCGCTCGGCGGCCCTGCAGGAAGCGGCCGACGGACTGGCACATCGGCTACCGCGCCTCGTCGTGGAGCGTTTCTCCAAACCGCTCGGGCCGCAATTGTTCGCCATGGACGGGTTTCATCCCAACACGCAAGCGCACGCACTTTGGGGCGAGGAGATCGCGTCCCTGGCTCTGCCGTTGTTGTTCGATCGCACCCGGCGAAGGGGTGTGACAGCGGGCCGGGTCGCGCCATCCGCCGATCGGGTGGCTGCCGGCGTTGCACTGCGCTCCAGCCACACGAAGGCATCGGGGGCAGAAGATACCGGGGCGGCCCGAGGCAGCCTTTCCTCTGCATGATCTAGATCCGCGAAGACGCGGGCTTCCGGTGAGCTGACGGTTTCTTCAGCGCCTCTTGGGAGCTGCGGGGTCTTGCCGGCATCCGCCAGCGGAAAATTTTGCAAATCGTCACTGAATCCTCTGCCGTGCTTGAACCAATGTCGTGTTGACGTGTTGTCACAGCGAACAATAGCCCCTTGCAGTGAGGACGCGTCATGAACGGAGATCGTCTGGAAGGCACCGCCAAGAACATGGGTGGCAAGCTCGAGGAAGGCTTCGGAAAGGACACTGGAGACGTCAAAAGCCAGATCGAAGGGACCGTGAAGCAGGCGGTGGGCGCGGCCCAGGACCTTTACGGACAGGCCCGCGAGACGGCCGGTGATGCGGCCACCATGGTCAAGCGCCAAGCGGGCAGCCTCGAGCAGACGATCCGGGAGAATGTCGAGACCAGGCCCTACACGGCCGTTGCGATCGCACTTGCCCTCGGCTGGTTCGTCGGTCGGCTCGGTCGCTCTTACTAGCTCGTGCGCAGCGCTGCTCGAGCCGTAGCCGCTCTGGCTGACGGCTTCGCTGTTGATCGGGGCGTTCCGTGCCAGCCTCGCCGCGACCGAGGGCGGTCAATTGCGGGACGGGACCTGGAGCTACGATCGCGGTCGAGCTTGAATTCAAAACATGTTGAAAGGAGAGAATCATGGGCCGGTCTATTCTTCTGTATCTGCTGGGCGTGCCGATCCCGATTATCATCCTCATCGCGCTACTGCACCATTGACGCGGGACCATGAGCTGCGCGCTCCGGTGAGCTCTCTCTTGAAATTCAGGGGATGATTCGATCCCAGTGAATCGAATCATGCTCCAACATTTCCGAAAGCTACATTCACGAATGCCGTCGCTATCTAAAATATGCAATCTGAGGCGGTCTCCGAACCAGCTTCGCCTTTCTGCGCAATGTGCGGAACCAGATTGTACATTGGGCGTTGATGCATGCCTCGACGGCACATGGATTGGAGATTGATCATGTCGCTCGGAACTATTCTGCTCATCATTTTGGTCGTCGCTTTGCTGGGTGGCTTCAGCGGCCTTGGCGGCGGTCCCTTCTACGGGACCGGGTACTACGGCGGCGGCGGCCTTGGCTTGGTGCTCGTCATCGTGCTGATCCTGGTTTTGCTTGGAAGGATATGACGCGACGAAAGTCATGACGGGGTGACATCGCCGCCGGTGCCGCGACGGGAGAACCTCCGTTTTGCAGGGCGCTTCGGGAAGCAAATGAGGCCAGTCAGGCCGGCCGCAGGCCGGTTCATCGTGGGAGTGAATGCGTCATGAGCCCTGGATCTGAACTGCTCGAAGCTTTACCGGTCGCCGTCTACACCACCGACGCCGAAGGCCGCATCACGTTTTTCAACCAAGCTGCCGCGGACCTGTGGGGCCATCGCCCCGAGCTCGGCAGCGACAAATGGTGCGGGTCGTGGCGGCTCTATTGGCCCGACGGCCGGCCTTTGCCCCATGAGCAATGCCCGATGGCGTTGACCCTCAAGGAGGGTCGGCCTGTTCGCGGCATCGAGGCCATCGCCGAAAGGCCCGACGGCACGCGGATCAATTTCCTTCCCTATCCGACTCCGCTGCGGGATGCCTCGGGTCGCCTGATCGGAGCCATCAACCTGCTGATGGACATCACCGAACGACACCAGTCTGAGATCGAGTCGGCGCGCCTGGCGGCCATCGTCACCTCGTCGGACGACGCGATCATCAGTAAATCACTCGATGGTCGAATCACCTCGTGGAACGCCGCTGCGACGCGGATCTTCGGTTACGAGGCAGCCGAAATCATCGGTCAGTCGATCACCCGGATCATTCCACCCGAGCTGCACGGCGACGAGAAGCGGATCATTGCGCATTTGGCGCGCGGCGAACGCATCGAGCATTACGAAACCGTGCGTGTTGCCAAAGACGGACACCCGATCGACGTGTCTCTCTCCGTGTCGGCATTGCGCGACAGGTTCGGCAAGGTGGTCGGTGCGTCGAAGGTGGTGCGCGACATCACCGAGCGCAAGCAAGCCGAGAGGCTCCAGCATCTGCTCGTCGAGGAGCTCAATCACCGCGTCAAGAACACGTTGGCGACCGTCCAGGCGATCGCCGGCCAGTCCTTGCTTCGCAGCTCCAGCCCGAACCATTTCGTGACCGCCTTCAGCGGCCGCATTCAGGCGCTGGCGCGGGCGCACACTTTGCTTACGCAGGAAACGTTGCGGGGCGCCGATATCGGCGCGATCGTCCGCGATCAAGTCCTGCTGGGCGCCGCCGGTGACGACCGTATCTCCTGTTCCGGGCCATCGATCATGCTCAATCCACAGGCGGCGGTGCAACTGTCGCTCGTCCTCCATGAGCTCGGCACCAACGCACGCAAGTATGGCGCCTTGTCGATTCCCACCGGGCTTCTGTCCCTTCGTTGGGGTCTGCGGGCGAATGCGACAGATAGTCTCCTTCTCGATTGGAGAGAAAGCAGCGGTCCGAAGGTCAGGGTTCCGTCCACGCGCGGTTTTGGCATGACGCTGATCGAGGAGACGCTGCGGACTTTGGGCGGTGAGGCTGTGGTTCACTATTACGCGGACGGATTGACCTGTGAGCTCACGCTGCCCCTTCCGGAAGAGGTCCGATCGTACATCGGCCTCTATTCCGCCGCGAAGCAGGCCGTGCCGTCCGGGCCCGACCAGCCGATCAGCCAGTCTCTCAGGGGCAAGCGCATACTTATCGTCGAAGATGAGCCGCTTTTGTCGATGGACATGGAGGCGAGCTTGACGGAGGCGGGCTGCGAGGTTTGCGGACCGGCCGGGACAGTCGACAAGGCAAAGCGGTTGATCGCCGGGACGGAGTGCGATGCGGCGCTTCTCGATGCCAATTTGGCCGGCCATTCCGTCGACGAGCTTGCTGCCGCCCTGACACAGCGAAATATTCCGTTTGCTTTCGTGACCGGATACGGACGAGAGGCTTTGCCGCAAGGGTTCCGAGAGGCCATCATGCTCGGCAAACCCTTCAGCAAGGATCAGCTGCGTTCGGTCGTCCAGGCGTTGCTTTACCGCAATGGCGACGTGGTCCAATTGCGACAGAAGAAGGTCTAGCCGGGCCAGCTACAAAAAGATCAGAGACAGCGATTGCTGTTTCCATCTATTCGGTAACGGCTCGAGCGCCCGCTGCTTGCTCAAGCGTGTCTCCAACAAGATCGAATCTTGACGGCGCATCACCACCGGATGCCGTACGGTTTACATTCGAGGACTTGGAATGAGGTTCCTCAGTTCGTTCAGGGCTTCACGCTGATGACTTCTCCAAGAAAATCCCGGCTCTTGCGCGTTCTCGGTCCCGGCCTCATCACCGGTGCATCCGACGACGACCCGAGCGGCATTGCGACCTATTCCCAGGCCGGCGCGCAATTGGGCTATGCCATCACTTGGACGATGCTGTTCAGCTATCCCCTGATGGCCGTGATCCAAGAGATCAGCGCGCGAATCGGGCGCACCACCGGCCAGGGCATCGCGGGGAACATACGCCAGCATTATCCGAACTGGCTCCTGCAGGCGATTGTCGCCTTGTTGTTCGTGGCGAACATTCTCAACATCGGCGCAGATCTGGGCGCGATGGGAGATGCGTTGGCGCTTCTTGTCGGGGGGCCTCGGCTCCTCTACGTCGTGGCGTTCGGAGCCGTGTGCGGGCTGCTGGAAATATTCATGCGATACAGCCGCTATGTCGGAGTGCTCAAATGGTTGACGCTGGCGCTGTTTGCCTATTTCGGCACCGTGATGGTGGTGAAGATACCGTGGGGCGAGGCAGCGCGCGGGTTTCTGGTTCCCACGTTCTCTTTCGATCCCGCCTTCTGGACGACGGTGGTTGCAATCATGGGCACGACCATCAGCCCCTATCTATTCTTCTGGCAGGCGTCCCAGGAAGCCGAGGATACGAAAGAGGAACCTCGGCGCGAGCCGCTATTGCAGGCGCCGCGGCAAGGGCCCGATGCCATCGGCCGCATCCGCATGGATACCTATGTCGGGATGGCATTTTCGAATGCGGTCGCGCTCGCGATCATGATCACCACTGCGGCGACGCTGCACGTGGCGGGCATCACCGATATCGAGTCGTCGAGCCAGGCCGCCGAGGCCCTGCGGCCGGTCGCAGGGCCGTTCGCGTTCGCGCTCTTTACATTGGGAATCGTCGGAACCGGGCTCCTTGCCGTGCCGGTTCTGGCCGGATCAGCCGCTTACGCTCTCGGCGAGGCGCGCAAGTGGCCGATCGGTCTGGCGCGCAAGCCGAAGAAAGCCAAGGCCTTCTACCTGGCCATCGCAACCGCGACGCTTATCGGCATCCTCATTAACTTCTCACCGATCAATCCGATCAAGGCGCTCTATTGGAGCGCCGTGATCAACGGCATTGTGGCGGTGCCCGTCATGGGCATCATGATGCTGATGGCCGTCAATGCAAAGGTCATGGGCGAGTTTACAATTTCAATGACGATGCGCGTCATCGGGTGGGGCGCCACATTGGTCATGGCGCTCGCGGTGATAGGAATGGCCGTGGCGGCATGGGTCTAAATTCCGCGTAGGCCGAAACGACGCGCGGCGCCGGCGATGCGCCGCAACCGGATCATTCGGCGGGCTGAAGATATTTCTTCATGGCCTCGATCACCTGCGGCGGCTGCGTCATCATTTCATTGAAGCTCTTGGTGACGTCCTGCCCGGAGATGTAGCTCACGTCGATCTGCGCCTTTTTTGCCTCGGCCTGCAGTTCGGGATCGGCGATCGTCTTGGCGAGCGCGTCCCGAAGGATCGCGACGCGATCCGCCGGCGTCCCCGGTCGCACCGCAAAGGGTCGCCCGATCAGCAGCGGTATGCCGCGGATCGCCATGAGCGATTTGCCGATCGGGTCGGTTGCCAGGTCCTCGTCGATCGGAAGGTCGTTGAATCCCGGCACCGGCGCCCGCGTGCGCACCAGCGCACGCACCGCGCCTCGGTCGACCGCGAGCTTGATGGTGGTGCCGAGCGCCGCATAGGCATCGACCTCCTTCCGCTCGATCGCGAGCAGGATGTCGCTGTTGGCCGAGTAGCCCTTGAGGAGCCTCAGATTGGCGCCGGCGAACTCCTTGAGCAGCAGCGGCATGTCATAGGCGTTCGAGCCCGGCCCGGTCGTTCCCGCGATCAGCTCGCGGCCCGATTCCTTGAATTCCTTGAAGGTCTTGTAGGGCAGATCGGAGCGGATCGAGAACAGCGCCCCATCCGAGCCCGACGAGCCGAGCCATTCGAATTTCCGAACGTCGAAGCGGATTTGCGGCAGATCGGCCAGTTGCGCCAGGGCGACGCCGGGATTGGCCGCCAATATGGTCAGCCCGTCCGGCTCGGCTGCGGTGTAGACGTAGCCGGTCGCACCCAAGTGGGCGCCGCCCGGCATCTGCCGGAAGATCACGGTCGGATTGCCGGGAATATAGCGTCCCAGGTGCTGGGCGACGATCTGGCCCGCCAAGGTCAGGCTGCCGCCTTTGGCGCCGATCACGATCGAGATCGTCCTGCCCTTGTAGTAATCGGATTGTGCGTGCGCGGGCGACAGCCCCAATGGAGCAAGCAGGCAACCGGCCACGACGCTCGACGTCCATATTCGCCTCATGGATCCTCCCTAACGCTTTTTTGACCCTGATTGAGTCATTGAACCTGCATTGAATTCCGTGGATTCCGAAGGAATACCAGGGCACAAGGTCCGCTGATACTACGCCATCCCATGTTCCGCCGGAACCGGTATTCGCCTTGAGGGTCAACCCACGGGCTTGACATTTCTCGGGTCGAGCCGATGTTTATGGTGCCGGTCTCGTTGCGAGACGGCCTGCATCGCCCGGAGGATTGCATGACGCCACCGGGGTTTAGTGCCGCAATGATCGCTTCGGTATCCGTTCGGATCGCAGCGTAGCGGCGAAGCTAATACGAGCGGTTCATCGAGAGCGGCCTCATGGGCCGCATCAGTGAGGCAAGGCCCTCCTTCGCCGCTCTCGATGTTGCTTGCGCGCCTCGGCTGCGCGGAGATCGTCAAAATCGAACGATAGCGGGCTTTGGGCGCTCGACTACCGGCGTTCAAATCCGCATCGCCGCTATCAAAGCTCCGAGCGACTTGGCAGGGAGATCTGGCCATGACCCATCTGCACGTGATTGCCGGCTCGGACGCGAGCGCGGCCCTTCCGGTCGTCCGCAAGATCGGCATGAGCGATATCAAGGACGCGCTGGCCAAGGGTATCGACGACTTCCGGGCGTTCCCGACCCATGTGATCTTTCTCAGCATCATCTATCCGATCGTCGGCCTGGTCCTGGCCGGATTGACGCTGAGCTACGACTTGCTGCCGCTCTTGTTTCCGCTGGCGGCCGGCTTCGCTTTGGTCGGCCCGTTTGCGGCGATCGGCCTCTATGAATTGAGCCGCCAACGCGAGCTTGGTCTCGCCGTGTCGTTGCGGGACGCTTTCGGGGCGCGCCGGTCCCGGTCGATCGACGGCATCATCGCGCTCGGTGTGCTGCTCCTCGTCATTTTCATTTTGTGGGTGGCGGTCGCACAGGCGATCTACATCGCGAATTTCGGCTATGAACCGGCAGCGTTGATTCCGGATTTCCTGAACCGGGTCTTCACTACGCCGGCGGGATGGAGGCTGATCATCGTCGGCAACGGCGTAGGTTTCCTGTTCGCCGCCGCGGTGCTGACCATCAGCATCGTGTCGTTCCCGCTGCTGCTCGACCGGGACGTGGGCGCGGTGGTGGCGGTCCTGACATCGGTGCGGGCCACGCTGAAGAACCCGTTGATCATCGCGGCCTGGGGATTGATCGTGGCCACGCTCTTGCTGATCGGCTCGCTGCCGCTGTTCGTCGGGCTTGCGGTGGTCATGCCGGTGCTCGGGCATTCCACCTGGCACCTCTATCGCAAGCTGGTCGAACCGGATCTGCGACCCCGATCAGAGCAGCCGCGTCCGCCGCGACGGCGGCGCTACGCCGCACAATTCCCCGCCGCCCTGTTCGCCGGCGAGGACAAGCGCCAGCAAAAATCCTGAGAGTTGCGAAGAGCGCCCGACAGCATCGGCGCCTGAAGGCTTCAAATCCACCCGGCTGCTCGATCGCAGGCGGTGAGCGTAGGCCTTCTGCCTCACGAGCTGATCGATCTCGTTCCACTCCCGCTTCGCGCCCCGTCGCACGCGCTTCATTGCGATCTCTCGTCATCGGGCCGGGTCAATCGATTGGTTGCAGCCCGGATCCCAAGAGCCGCAGCGATCAATTCGACTTTGACAAAATGTCAAGCATACGGCTCCCCGCTTGCCCCTTCGCGGGTGTATGTCATCGCGGATCGCAGCCGGCTCGGCCGGCAACCCGTTCCAGGAATTAAGGTCAGCCGAGATGAGTCGAACGCAGGCCGATGCCGAACCCGAAGCGCAGGTGAAGCAGGCTGATGCCGCGGACTTGATCGCCGCGCATCTCGCGCGGACCGGTTACCCCGATCTGCCTGCAGCGGTCGTGTCGGCGGTCAAAATCAGCATCCTCGATACGCTGGGCTGTATCATTGCCGGGACCTCGAGTGCGGATGTTGCCACCATCTCGTCCATGGTGCTCGCCTGGGGCGGCGCGCCGGCCTGCACCGTGATCGGCACCGGCGGGGTCAAGCTGCCCCCGATCAGCGCTGCATTCATCAACGGCGCTGCCATCCATCAGCACGATTTCGATGACGTGCACGATGCGGTCACGTGTCATCCGACGGCCTCCACCCTGGTCCCGGCACTCGCGGCGGCCGAGGAGAGGAAAGGCACCACGGGCCGTGACCTGATACTCGCCGTCGCGCTCGGAAGCGATCTGACCTGCCGGGTGTCGCGTGCCATCGTCGGCGCACACGGCCATCCCTGGTATCGGGCGCCGGTGGTCGGCATGTTCGGCGCCACCGCCGCTGCCGCCAAGATTTTCGGCGCGACCGCCGATCAACATGTTCAGGCGTTCGGCTTGGCGCTGCCGCAGATCGGGGGCACCTACGCGAGCCTGCATCACAGCGGCTCGAGCGTGCGCTCCATTCGCGACGGTCTCGCCTACCGTAACGGCTTGCTCTCCGCGGAAATGGCCATGCGCGGCATCAAGGGAGATCCGGAAGTGTTCGAGGGCAATTACGGCTTCTACCAGGCCTATTACAAGGGTGCCTACGACCGCAGCCGCCTGCTCGGCGGCCTCGGGGAGGATTATGAAGCGCCCAGGGTGTCGCTGAAGCCATGGCCGTCCGCCCGCCACCTGCACACCACCATGACGGCGGTGCTGGATATCATGACCAAGCAGTCGCTTTCGTTCAAGGACGTGGTGGAGGTGACCATCGATGTCGGGCGCTTCAACATGGGCCGTTGCGAACCGGTGACGCCCGAGGTGCAAAGCAACCACATCGATCTGCTCGGCAATCTTCCGTTCTCGGTGGCCGCCATCCTACGGCACGGCAATGTGCCGATTGCGGTCTACCTGGACGAGCGCATGATCGACGACGTCGTGAAAAACGCACTGCCGCGCGTGAAGTGGCGTTACAATGCGGAACAGGACGGCGATTGGCGGTTCGAGCCGGGGCGGGTCGAGCTGCGCACCGTCGCTGGGCAGGTCCATCGCGCCTTGTGCAAGACCGCGCTCGGCCATCCCGACAACCCGATGAGCCAAGGGCAGCGGCACGAGAAATTCGTGCGCTGCGTGGCGGTCGCCGCCCGCCCATTGTCCGAAGCACACGCCGGCCGCATCATCGAGCTCGTCGGCGAGCTCGAGCACTGCCACCAGATCAGTCAATTGACCGAGCTGATCGCCTAGGTCCTGGCGCTTCGAGGCATGTTGAACTTGTGTCAAAGTCCGTTTGAACACGGCTATCTGTTGCGGCCGGATGATCTGTTCTAGCCTGCCGACGTGGGCGAACCGTGCCTTGAGGAGCGCAATGCCAGAGCAGACCCCCATCAAATGCGTGATGATGCGCGGCGGCACCAGTAAAGGCGTCTTTTTTGACGAGCGCAATCTTCCGAAGGACGCCGAGCAGCGCGAACGCGTCATCCTATCGCTGATGGGAAGTCCAGACCCGCGCCAGATCGACGGTCTCGGCGGCGCCGATCCGCTGACCAGCAAAATCTGCATTATTGGTCCGGGGGCCGAGCATGGCGCCGATGTCGACTATACATTCGGACAGGTCGGCATCGAAGAGCCGTTCGTGGCGTTCACGACAAATTGCGGGAATTTATCGGCGGCGGTCGGCGTTTACGCGATCGAGGAAGGCTATGTCGCCCCGCGGGAGCCGACCACCACGGTGCGCATATACAATACCAACACCCGCCAGATCCTGCTCGCTCATGTCCCGGTTCGCGCCGGCCAGCCGGCCGTCGCCGGCGACTATGTCATCCCCGGCGTGCCCGGCACCGGTGCCGAAATCCGCCTGGACTTTTCGCAAACGACGGGCTCCACGACGGGCAAGCTGCTGCCGACCGGCAATCGGCGCGATGTCCTGTTCGTTCCGAAGCTCGGTCAGTCGGTCGAGGTTTCGATCGTCGATGTTGCCAAGCCGACGTTGTTCTTCCGCGCGGAAGCGGTCGGCATCACCGGAACCGAAGGGCCCGATCAGTTCACGCAGGATATCCTTGATCGTTTCTGGGCCATTCGTGAAGTGGCGGCCGAGGCTATCGGCCTCGGCAAGAACTCGCGCATGCCGACCCCCGTCGCGGTCGCGCCGCCTGCTTCGTACATCAACTACATGACCAAGAAGGAGATCCCGGCCGGAACGATGAGTTTCGCGGCGCGACGGGTGCTCGGTCCGCCTCCGCGCCTGCACAAGGCATTCGCCGCGACCGGGGCCGTATGCACGGCCGTCGCCGCGCAGATGCGCGGCACGGTGCTCAACGACGTCTATGTCGATCGTGGCGGCGGAATTGTCCTTATCGGGCATCCGACGGGTGTATTTCCGGTCTATGCCAAGCTCGGTCCGGATGACTCGGTGCACGAAGTCTCATATTCGCGAACGGCACGCCGCTTGATGGACGGGCAGGCCTATGTCTCCTGCGCGGTGTTGGAAACGATATGAGCGCAGGCGCTGCGCGCTGGTCTCTTCCGACAACAACGCGGACCTCGCAGCAACGGCTTTGAACTTCATCGAAACGTGGAAGGTGCTACTTGCTGGACGATCTGAACGACCCGGCGGACCGCCGCAGGCGGGAATTCCTGAGCCGGAAGGTCGATGTTCCCGAGGCGCACTTCGACCGCTTGGCATCTCCGGTCGCGTCCCTCGCGGTCATCACCACGGTTGACGAGCGTGGGCGCGTCAACGCAGCGCCGGTCGCAACCTGTCTGCGCAACAACCACGTTCCGACCTGCTTTGAGTTCACCATGGACGCCCGCAAGCATACGTCCGAGAACGTTCTGTCGACGGCTGAGTTCGTCGTCAATATCGTTCCGTTCGACCGCAAGGTTCTGGAAAAGGTCCAGGTGACGGCGCTCGGCTTTCCCAAGGGCGTCAACGAGCTGGAGGTTGCGCGCCTCACCGCCATCCCGTCGAAAGTCGTCAAGCCGCCGCGGATTGGCGAATGCCTCAGCCATTTCGAGTGCAAGGTCGAATGGACCAAGCAGTGGCTCGGCTCGCGGATGACGATCGTCGGGCGGGTCGTCGCCGCTTCGGTCAACGGCGATTGCATCGACGATCATGGCTTCGTCGTCCATGAGCGGTTGCGGACCGCGCAACATTGCGGGCAGATCTATGGAGCCAAATTCATCGGCGGTCAGGAAGTGATGGATATTGCCGCGATCTATGACGGTCCGGATCCCAAAGCCCATGTCCCGGATGGTGGTTGAACCGGGGCGGCGGTAGAGCGAGACGACAACAAGGGAGCAGCCGACCTTGAGCGAGGAAACGCGTCGCCTGGCGGACTATGCCGTCAGGCTGAGATATGAAGACCTGCCGCCCGAGGTGCTCGAACGCGCCAAGAATGCGATCGCCGATACCATCGGCGCCATGATCTACGGCTACGAATTGCCGTGGAGCAAGATGATCGCCCGATACGCCGAAAACATCGGTGCCGGCGGCAAAAGCCGCATTCTCGGTCCCGGCAGCGCGGCGGTGAAGCCGGCGGCGGCGGCGCTGGTGAACGGATCGCTCGCCCACGCCTTCGAGATGGACGGCGCCACAAAGCCGAGCGCCGGCGTACATCCGTGCGCGATCATTTTTCCCGCTTTGCTTGCCGTCGCTCAGGATCGGGGGATCGGCGGCCGCCAAGTGCTGACCGCCTTCGTGGCGGCCACCGAGGTCGTCGTGCGGATCGGGCGCGCCACCAAGAAATCCAACGAGCACCGCGGCTTCCATGCCCCGGGCACAACCGGGCCGTTCGGTGCTGCCATCGGCACCGCCCTGCTGCTCGGTCTCGATGCCGCGAAGGTGACGAATGCGATCGGCATCGCGGCGTCGCTCTCGAGCGGACTCATCCAATTCTCGCGTGCCGGAACCGGCGGAATGGTGAAGCGGCTGCATTTCGGACGCGCGGCGGAGAGCGGCGTGCTGGCCGGAAGCCTGGCCGCGGAGGGATTTACCGGCCCGCACGACGCGCTCGAAGGCGAATTCGGATTTCTCCACGCCTTCTGCGATGAGCGTGACATCGGTGCGCTCTTGCGCAAGCTCGGCGAGGAATTCGTGACGCTCTCGATCTACATGAAGCGCTTTCCGTGTCACGGGACCACCCAGGCGCCGTTGCAGGCGCTCGAAGATATCCAAACCGAGCATCAATTTTCAGGCGGGGAGGTGGCCGAGATCGAGCTCGCGACCAACAAGAAAGTCGTCGACCGCCACAACATCCTGAACCCGGCCGACCCGATGTTGGCGCAATACAGCGTGCCGTTCTGCCTCGCGCTCGCCTGCTATCGCAATTCCCGCGATCCGCGATCGTTCGATCAGTCGGCCCTGAACGATCCTGATATCCTTTCGCTGTGTCAGCGCGTGCGCCTGATCGCAGATGGTCACCATTCCGGCGATGCCGCGACCGTGACGATCAAGCTCAGGGATGGGAGGGCGTGGAGCCGCAGCGTCACCAGGGTCAAGGCGACGCCGGATGATCCGCCGACCAAGGCCGACGTGTACGAGAAATTCTCGCTGGTCACGCGCCATTGCCCGCGCGACAAGATGGACGAGCTGTTCACGCGGGTGCAGAGCTTGGAGAGAGAGCCCGATCTCGCCTGGATCTCAGCCTAGACAATTCATCGTCATCGCTGCCGCCGCACCGCCGGACATGCTCAATATGCGAAAAGGATGTCGAATAGGCGTTAGGCGGCGCGGTGCTTCACGCGAAAGGACACGAGCTCTGCATGAGTGAATCCAGTTCCATCTCCGAGCGGCTCGCGGAATTTGCGATCAAGCAAGCAGAATTTCCAGATGCGGCGGTCAATGAGGCGAAACGCATCATCCTCGATCAGTTGACATGCCAAATCGCGTTCGCGGTCCTGCCCTGGAGCATCGCCTATCTCGACTCCGTCAAGAGCCTGGGTACCGGGAAAGGTGCCACCGTCATCTATCACGGCGACCAGCTTGCGCTGGACCAAGCGGCCTTCGTGAACAGCGCCTTCGGGCATGGCGGCGAGTTCGACGACAGCCAGCTTGGATCACATACTCATTCCGGCGCGGTGATCGTGCCGACCGTGCTGGCGTTAGCCGAAAGCCGACCGGTATCGGGAGTGCAAGCGCTGGCAGCGGTGATCGTCGGCGTCGAGGTCATGGTCCGGATCGGCGCGGGAGCGGCGCCGCATCTCGACGAGCGCGGGTTTCATGCCCCTCCCATCGTCGGGCCGTTCGGCGCGGCGGCGGCGAGCTGCCGGCTGATGGAGACCGACGTCCAGCGCTGCGTTCACGCCATGGGCATCGCCGGAAGCCACGCCGGCGGCACGCGCGAATACACCCGCTCCGGCGGGACGATGAAGCGCATCCATTGCGCCATTCCGGCCATGTCGGGATTGCGCTCGGCGGTAATGGCCGCTCATGGGATCACCGGTCCACGCACCATCATCGACGGCGATCGCGGCATCCTCCAGTGCTTTGCCGGCGAGTTCGACGCGGCGTGCGTGACGCAGGGACTCGGCCGGGATTATCTCCTGGTCGAAACCGCCTACAAGCCGATCACCAGCCCTTGGCCGGCGCACGCTCCGATCGAAGCGTTCGGCTGGCTGATCGATCAGCATCGCCTCGTTCCGGACCAGATCGCCGCCATCGAGGTCGGCACCAGCCAGCAAGCCATGAACAACGTCCGCACCATCAAGGTGCCGCGGGACGTCATGGAAGCGCAATACAGCCTGGTCTATGGACTTGCGGTCCGGCTGTTCCGTGGCGGCAACCGGCTGCGCGATTATCGCGAAGAGGATTTGCAGGATTCGCGCTTTCACGCGCTCTCGCGCAAGGTGCAGATCAAGGTCGATCCGATCTGCGAGGAGGAGCGCTTGCGGCTCAAGAACCGGGCCGCCGTCGTTACCGTCGTGACCACCGACGGCAGGCGCCTGGAGAAGCGGGTGCAATATTCGAAAGGGCACCCGAAGAACCCATTCAGCAACGATGAGCTGACCGCCAAATTCATGGATTCGGTCGTTCCTCTGCTCGGCCCGGATCGAGCGCAGCGGATCGCGGAAGCGGTGTGGAACATCGAACGAACAGCGGATGCGTCCTCGCTGGTGAAACTCAGCTTGAAAACGTCGTGAAGGCCGTCGGCGACGGCGCTTCGTGATCGTTCAGCCTCCCGGAAATTGCAGCCGCCGGGAATGGCCTGAGATCGGCCTGCCGGTCCAGCGTCAATGCCGGTTCTGCTCGAGACGCTGGTAGGGCCGGTGCCGTCCCCGCGCGAGCCGACACATACGCAAATGTCGGCCGGGCTCATGGATGTCAGCTCGCATTGCGGCTCCGGCAATATTAGTCTCTCGTATTGAACGCGATTGACGAATTCTGGAGAAATGTGTTCGAACGGAGATTGCTGCGATGTCAAAGGCCAGAAGCTCGACTGATAACGTCAGCGCGATTTCGATTTTCGTGACGGTCGGTGAAAGCGTCAGCTTGACCTCTGCGGCGCGAAAGCTCCAAATGTCCGTGTCCGGCGTCAGCAAGGCGGTGTCGCGCCTGGAAGACAGGTTGCGCGCGCGGCTGCTGAACCGCACCTCACGCCGCATTACCCTCACCCACGAGGGCGTTGCCTATTTCAAGCGCTGCCGGCAAGTCCTCCTCGATCTGGAGGAAGCCGAGGCGACGATCGCGCAGGGGCAATCGCAGCCGCGCGGGCGGTTGCGCGTGCTCGTCCCGCGCGCGCTCGGAAAGAAAATCATCATTCCGGCGATGATGCGGTTCCTGGAGCAATATCCCGACGTTTCCGTGGATCTGGTGCTCGATGCCAGATCGCTCAATCTCGAAGAAGAAGGGATCGATGTTGCGCTTCGCTATGGAGCGCCGGTGGACTCTCTGCTGGTGGGGCGGAAATTGTGCCGCGTGAGCTATGTCGTCTGTGCATCTCCGGACTATATCCACTGGAACGGCGAACCAAAAACGCTGGAAGACATTCGCCGCTACCGCTGTATCAACTACGTGATCCCGGGTACGGGGCGCTATCGCCAGTGGAATTTTCGCCAGGACGGCAGTACCGTGTCGCTGGACGTCGAAGGCGCACTCAACGTCAACGACATGGGCGCGCTCGCTGACGCCGCGATCATCGGTACCGGCTTGGCCTATCTGCCCGACTTCATGGTCGTGGATCACGTTGAGGCAGGCGAATTGAAGGTCGTCCTTCGGGACTGGGTGTACGAGGGCGAATGGATATACATGGTTTATCCGCGCCGCCGCTATGTCTCGCCTCGCTTTCGTGTGTTCTCCGATTTCATTCGCGAGCTCCTGCCTGCGACGCCGCGGTGGCAGAGCAAGACGCTGCGCCAGGCCCATAGTGGCGTATAGTCGCCGACACCACACTGGAGGACCGCATGCTGAACCCGGCGCGCAACTGTTCATCGATCGGCAGCGACGCGCCTCCATCGGTCCGGAGATGGCCGCCAAGCTTTTATTTATCCACGCGAAAACCCGCAGGCGGCGCAACACCGGTTCCGTTTCCACGCCGGCACTTTGACCTAGGATCAGTTGCGCCGATCCCGGAAAACCTATGGTCGTCAACGTGATTCCGATTTGTAACGCTTCGGCGAATGACCATGCTGGACTGCGGGCTCACGAGGGGCGCACGTGGTTCAAACTTAGCATGCGTGTTACTGCAGTTGCGGCAGTCCTTTTGGCGGGAGCGGTTGCCGCCGGGGCTCAGGAGCAATCGAGATTTCCCGATTGGTCGGGCCAGTGGGGGCGAGGTCCCGGGATGGGACTCGGCTGGGACCCGGCCAAGCCGCAGGGTCTTGGCCAGCAGGCACCCTTGACGCCCGAGTACCGCGCTATTTTTGACGCGAGGCTTGCTGACAAGGCGGAAGGTGGGCCCGGCGGCGACCGGACGGCCCTTTGCCTGCCGCACGGGATGCCGCGGATGATGATCGGCATTTATCCGATCGAGTTCGTTGTCACACCCAAAATCACGTATGTGCTGACCGATTACACGACGGATCGTCGCATCTACACCGATGGCCGCGATTGGCCGAGCCAACTCTTGCCCAGTTACAACGGCTATTCGATCGGAAAATGGATCGACGGGCGCGGCGACGGCCGCTACGACATGCTGGAGGTCGAAACGCGCGGCTTCAAAAGTCCTCGAACATTCGATAGCAGTGGGTTGCCGCTGCATGAAGACAATGCGACGGTCATTCACGAGCGGATCAGCCTCGATCGGTCCGACTCCAGTCTTCTGCGCATCGAGGTCACGACCGAGGATCATGCGCTCACCCGGCCCTGGACGATCAACCGTGTCTATCGGCGCGAAACAAGACCTGTGTGGGATTTCGTCGATTGCGCCGAGAATAATCCGCATGTTCTGGTCGGGAAGGAATACTACATGATCAGCGCTGACGGGTACCTGATGCCCACGAAGCGGGATCAGCAAGCTCCGGATTCGCGCTACTTCAATCGTGGCCCGAAGGTGCCTGCGAGATAAGGAGCGCAGCCGCCTGAGCAATCGCCTGCGACAGCGAGCCGAGCCGCCAGTGATCAAGTTGACTGCTTCAATTTCGAAAATCTAAGAAGGCTTTTAAGCTCAGCTGGCGTGCCTTGATGGTACTGGTGCCGCCGGGTTGGACTTGGAGGAGGAGATCGAAAGCCCGGCCTTGCGAATGCGGTCGCGCAGATGCTCGAGGAAGCACAACTGGACTGGGCTCGGCCTCCAGTCCGAACGCATGGTGATTCCGTCGGCGCTGCGCGCGACTCGAATTTCGATCGGCAGGGCCACGAGCCCGTTCAGCTGAGGCTCCGAGGCCAGCTCGAGTGGGGTGAGCAGGGT
>Ga0209069_10000276_pt1 | contig 22284 bp, 20 predicted proteins | sample Str013_2_FD_187202 | JGI IMG/M metagenome (GOLD analysis project Ga0209069, IMG submission 187202) | Freshwater sediment microbial communities in response to fracking from Pennsylvania, USA - Straight Creek_MetaG_SC_2013 (SPAdes) (version 2) | ecosystem: Environmental > Aquatic > Freshwater >...
GGAGAAGGGGACGGGTGAATACTCAATCGCGTCGGTGGACCGGGAGAGGGGATGATTGTGTGCCGTCCCAACGTTGATGCGCCAAGACGATGACAGTCAGCGGGATTCCCAGCGATGGCACGTGGTTTACCGCTTTAGGTGGAGGGTCGGAACATCCGACGATGATTCGGGCCCGGGAGGACATCCTGGGGTTGTTGCCGGCGCCGGCGCTGTGCTTGCGGGTGATGGTGAGCTGGACATGTCGGGCGCCGCTGGAGAGCGGCCTGCCTTCTACGGATGACTATGACGAGCTGGGTGAATTTGAAGGGGGTGCTTTCGTGCTTGCTAGGCGTCTTGAGCGCCACCGGGGGTGAAGTAGTTTCTGATCAATCTATTGCCTGCATCTTGCGATGCCTATTTGACGCATAAGCTAGGCCGTGATGTAGTGAAATCACGGAGATAGGCGGCTCGGAGGGATGTTAGATGTTGAGAGTCGCGGGCGGGATTGCGGCGTTTAGGACGCCAATTTAGCAGCTAAGCGCCTGGTTGGCTGCGACGCTGGACGCTAGCGCTTCGATTGGCCTGACTAGAGCGCACAAGGTTGAGGCAAGCGTACAATGTGGTGACAGCGGGGAGATGATATGAAAAGTCATTGGGTGAGCGCTGCTTTATTCATCGGCGCGGGGTTGCTTTACATTGCTGGCTTAAACGGTGCAGGGGCGCTAGCTCTGGGTGGTGGCGTAGTGCTCGAATTGTGGTTTTGGGTGCGGCTATTCCAAGGCCGCCGCCGCACCGTCGGACTCCACTGAGCGAGCGCCATCGCGGTGTGGAGCGCGCCCATTGTCGCCGGCGTCTAAGATCCGGTTCGAGCGGTCGCGTCGTGCATAAAGTGCGAAGCCCAGGTGTCACTATGCCCGCCGATCAACCGGAGCACCAGACGGCTTAGCAGTTGATGCGGCATGTCGTGCCGAAGGTGAGGTCAATATGATCGTGCCGATGCTCGTCTTGGCCGCAACACTTGTCACCTTGCTGGCGCTCGTCGTCGGGCACGCAAGAGCGCGTAGGTCCTTAAAGTGGGGTGAAAGCGATATCGTCACACCGAACCAGCTTGACATAGCTATCGAAACGCAACGTGTCCAGCGACTTGCAGAGCTTGTAAGACGCGCCAATGTTCGTAGTTATTGGCCGGAGGCGTTGGCAGGTCTTGCGTTCCTGCTCCTGGTACTCGCGCTGGTTGCGGACCGCTTTGCCCATCCGTGGATCGTGTCTATTATCATACCCGTCGTTGCCAGCATTGTAGGCCCTCGGCTATCGAGAACGCGCCTAGCGCGGCGTAAGCTCGAGAAATACACAGAAAATGAACACTCGCGGCCAGCCGCCTGATTACGCGTTCGAGCGGACCCGGAATTGCGGAACGTACATTGCCTGCCGAAGGCCGACAGGAGGCAGAGTGGAATGGAGAGGCTGTACTCTTCGGCGCTCTCGACGCCGCTGCGCTTATCGTGCGGCCGCCCTACGGAGTGTCGGGTGGCGCAACAATAGAGGGGTCCTTCCGTGATGCAAACCTATGATCTCGCCATTCCAACGTTGCCTTGTCGGTCCGTGAGCGCGGTTACCGAGTTCTATCGGCGGCTTAGCTTTGAGGGCGGAGCGCACGAGTTCAATAGCGAGTACGGCATCTTCAGGCGAGGCGCCATTGAACTGCACTTCTTCACCCACAGGGCACTGGTACCGGCCGAATCCTCTGCGGGCTGCTACATCCGGGTCCTGGATGTAGAGAGCATTTACAAGGCGTGCTCGGTCAGTGGCTTGCCAAGCTCAGGCATCCCACGCATAGAGCGACTAGAAGACAAACCCTGGGGTCTGAGGGAATTTGCCATCGTCGATCCTGACGGCAATCTCCTGCGCATCGGTCAAGTCATCCATGGCTAGGGGTATGCACTTCCGCTGCTCAGCGTCGCCCAACTCCCCGTGCAAGCCGTCCGTGATCGGCTATCGCTGGCGCGCGGCCGCTCAACACGAGCGTAGGCCGTCACAAAGTTCAATGGCACATATTCACTAAGGTTGATTAGAAGGTTAGGGAGGAAGCAAATGACAAGACTCTATTGGCATTTAATGGCGGGTGCGGTCATCGCATTTGGAGGTCTTGCCGGAATGTTATTTGCCGCAAGATTTGGGATGTATAGTGATGTGGTAACTCTAATATTTCTAGCGGGAGCGGTCGGAGCGGTCGTCAACAACTATTATCGACTGGCAAAACTGTCTGAAAGTGAGTCCGCATTTCAGGCTGCATCTCAGTCGAAGATGGTCATTATTCAAATGTACGTATCTATTCTTATTGCTGGCATTTTGGCGCTCGTGGCTTATGGTCTCTTTCTCAGCGGGCTAATTGGCGGCTCCCTTTTTCCAACTTTTGTGGGAGCTGAAGGCCCATACAAGGATGTTTCGTCCATGTTGGTGAACCTCGGACCAAAGACCGATATTGACGCAGCAAAATCAATACTATGGGCGTTCATTGCCGGTTTCTCCGAGCGATTTGTACCGAATATTATTGATGCCTTGATTGCAAAGGCGACCCCAAAGTGACGGCTAAGTACGCGATGCACCGGCTCTGGCTTTGCTGAGCGGTTGCGCCGCCAGGGCTAGTCGCTCACTACAGTCACCTTGTAGCTGTCGTGCTCGGCGGCAGGTGTTTCCTTGCAGCCGCATAATATCTTGAAGTGTTTAGTAGTACCGGGGGCGAGCAGGCCGGAAAGATACGTGGAATACTGATCAACGAACTTACCGTGCAAAAAGAGCTCGGCGTGAATGTCAACGCTGCGGGCGGGAACCTTCCCGTTGTTCGTGGCCGTGCCAATGATGGCGGCGAGCCCATCGTGCTTTTATTCTTCGACGTCCGAGAGCACAACACCCTTGGAAGAGTAGTTCGTCTCGGAACTGATTGCTGCGATCTGCGAGCGTGTTTCGCGCATGGTCATGGTCCAAACCACAAGCCAGAGACCGCCTAAAGCGACGCTGAAGCCGAGCCCTAAGAGGAATCCGCGGCCGATGGTGGAGAGAGCAGGATGGGACGCTGTTGAGTGCCTGGAAGGCGCTGACTCCGAAGATCCGGAAGTCTTTCTGGGAGAGCGCAAATATCTACGTCATGATACTTCGGGAGTAGATGGGGCGGACCGCGGGAAGGTAAAGGCGGACGGCCACTCAGTCGCCTCGATGCTGGCGCACCGGAAGGACAGTTTAGCGAGGACATTCCATGTCAGGCGGAGTCAGCCGCAGTACATTTGTAGGCCTCGATCTCGCTTGGAAGATCAACGGCAACCATTCCGGTTTAGCCGTCCTGAGTGGCGGTCGACGAGGAGTCCAGCTCAAGGCCGTGTCCGAGAATGTAACCTCCCAAGCCGGGGTCGTGGCGTTCATGCAGTCCTATGCTTTAGTCCACATGGTGATGGCCGTCGACTGCTCGCTAGTGGTCAAGAATACGACGGGCCAGCGGCCCTGCGAGACGGCAGTGGCCAAGGCGTTTGGGCGGTATCACGCCTCCTGCCACACCACCAACAAGGGCCGGCGATACTGGGACACGGGGTCGAAGCTGGTTAAAGCACTCAAGCGTCATGGGTTCAGCCATGATTTCAATCTGGCGTCGGCGAAAGGACGGCCGGGTAGGTGGCTGTTCGAGGTCTATCCGCATCCGGCCATGGTGCGGCTGTTCGGATTAGAGCGGATCCTCAAGTACAAGAAGGGAGTGGTGGCGGAAAAGCGGATGGGCTTGGCAACGCTGAGAGGACATCTCCGGAAGCTGCCGGGCTTGAACGCCAATGTAATGCTTCGGGAGCTGCTGGGTCGGGATCTAAATGTGCTCAGGGGAGAGGCGCTGAAATGGTACGAAGATACCCTGGATGCATTGTTTTGCGCCTACCTCGCCTGGCATTGCTGGAAATGGGGAGCAGAAGGGAACGAGTTGTATGGCACGCTGGAGAAGGGGTATATCGTGGTGCCGAAGAGACCGGGGATGTAGGGCGGACGGTAACGCGACGCGTTGCTGCGGTGCTGTCACACCGTGGAATCTGCTTGTGGGTCTGGGGAGTGTTGGGCAAAGATGGAGTGTGAGTCACTGCTGAGTGGATCCAAGTCGGTCGGGTACTAAACGCCGGCCCTGAGGAGGGAGCGATGACGTTCAGGAAATCTAACAACGTAAATGTAGTCACGCAGGCGCCAAGTCAAAATTAGCCAGAACGCATCGGAACTCTGCATATGCAAACCATGGTAGGTGAAAGGTTTACTGAGCCGACGAATTGGACGGAGCTGGGCGAAGAACCGCTAGTGACTCACCAACGGACTTCGCCGACGAAGAATGACAAGCTCGTAATATTTGTTCATGGGCTTGGCGGCTCCAGATACGGTAACAGCACGACGTGGGGTCGCTTTCCGCAATTCCTCTTTGAGGACATGCCGGATGTCGATGTAGGCATGTATCAGTACCGAACGTTGTTTGGGCGATTGCGCATTACGAGATCGGTGTCGTTGGAGAAGGAGGCTCAGGTATTTGCAGACCTGGTGCGCGATCCGTTGCGGGGATACAAAAGTGTGGTGCTTATTGGGCACAGCATGGGTGGTCTGCTATGCAAGGCATTGATTCAAAGATTGCTGGAAGCTGGCAGCCGAAACGCCGTATCCAGAATCGGGGGCCTCATTCTGATGGCTACGCCACAGCTAGGGGTATTGCGGATCCCCGCATTCCTCAGTTTCCTGTCCTATGACGCCCGTGCGCTTAGAGCCCACGGCGAGCTGGTGACACGCATCAACAGGACATTTGAAGACCGGGTGGCGCTCGATGAGGGTGTTTTTACGCTTCGCAAAGTCACGATTCCGACTTGGGCGGTCGAGGGTGTTTACGACCTTTGGGTGGATCCGTTGAGTTCTGGGATCGGCTTAGCATCGTCGCGACGCAAGGTGGTGCGTGGATCGCACACGTCCATCGTCAAGCCTGCGGATAAACAGGCAGACGCCTATTCGTGGGTTAGGGAGAAAGTCAATATCGCGATGCAGCGATTCAAATACGACGTGTTTATCGCGGCAGCGATGGCCGGTCATGAGGGCGATGCAGAATATCAGCAGAGTCGCTCGGAGGTATTGGCATTGATCGATACTCTGAAGACCAAATGTAACTGTAAGTCAGTATTTTATGCCGGAAGCACCATTACCTCAAAGGCGGAGTTCGAGCCCGAGGCTCTCGCGTTAGTCTCCGATCTCCAAGCTATGAGAGAAAGTCGGAGCTTCATTCTGTATTACCCCACGAAGTTGCCATCCAGCGCCCTGTACGAAGCGGGGTGGGCGCTAATTCTTGGTAAGCCGTCTATCTATATCGTACGTGACAAGGCCGGATTGCCATTCCTTTTGAACGATGCCAGTCAGGCATTCCTGGAGCGGCGGGTGCGGGTGTTTGAATGCCCAGATATCAATAGGGCGTTAGCTGAAGTGTCGAGCTACGGCGGAGATCTCTTCAGCTACGCGGAGAATGCTGGGGACTGATGACCGCCGGGTCGATTGGTAGTGCTCGCGAAGGGGACTAGGGCACGGATGTCATGGAAATTGGAATCCGCGGGGTGCTGGCGGCCGATGTTGAGAGAGTCAGGCTACGGAGGGGTGAGAGATACGGCGGTGGTAGACTGCGGTCAAATGTTCTGGACGGGGTGGAGACCCATGACTGAAGCCGTCGATGTCCTTCATGCCATTGAGCGGCTGGTCGCGCTGGCGAAGGCCGGCCCAGGGGCGGACGCAGCAGCTCTCAAAGAAGCGAATGCCGCGTTGTTCCGGATGGGCCTCGGGGTACAAGGCGGAGAGGCTGGCGGTCGTCCGGGACGGCTTTGAGGTGTGGTTCAGTGAGGGTCAGTGGGCGGAGTCCGGGGATGATTCCCAGATAGCAAGGGGCCAGTTACTGTCAGACATTGAGCATCTGCGAAAGGCGCTGGCCCGAGGGAGCGGGGGGCAGGATTAGAGGGGAGGCCACGACGGCTTGAATAGCGGCCCGGAATTGAAAGATCGTAGACAGGGTTGTGAGTCTTGCTGATTTCGGCCCTCAGACTCGTGGTGCAAGGTATTCTATAGGCACCGGAGGACTCTACATTTAGTCGTTCTAGGGAGGGCGCTTGTCCCAAGAAAGTCCAGCCATGATGAGCGCGCGGCTCTGGATTTGCCTGTCGGGGTATCGCATGCCCTCGAACTTGTGCAGCTCAGTGACGATAGCTTCCAGGTTATCGGGCGCCGCTCTGCTGGCACCCGATTGCTGAGGTGTAAGTCGTCAAACAGCATGCAGAATTGTGAGAGCTTAACGCAACGCCTGCTGGGCAGGGTAAGGGAGCAATTCGGCGACCTCAAAATAGCCGTAAACCCGCATGTTGAAGTTGAGCTCTGTGCCGTGATACGCGCGTACGAAGCCTCGGTCAATTGTCCACAATCCAAAGCTCCATAGTATTACCAGGGCGACAACGTGTAACCAGCTCGCTCGCTGCAATAGTCCCGCACGCAGCGGGGACTCACGTCGTCTGACAAACAGGCGAAAAGCCAATCCGACCAACAACGTGAGCGCAAACAAGAGCCAGCCCCCGGCAGCAACAGCGGTCATGCTTCTAAGAAAGTCGAGTCGCGCCTCGATCGATTGCAACTCCTCGAAATACTGCTCCTTCAAGTAGGCCATATTTTTCGCACGGTAGTACAGAGGCTCCAGCTTTCCCAAAGTGTCGCAGTGTACACTCGTGGCGCTAGTCATAAGTTGCACGACCACGGCAATGGATTCGTCAATGCCCGCCAGCGCCGGTATTCCTTTAGAATGGAGAATCCGGTCAAACAACCGCTGTCCTTGATCGCTCAGCATATCTTTATCAAAGGCAATTGCACTATTCGGGCCGGCCGAGCGGTCGTGGAAGTACACGTTGCACTTGTCGGCAATGAGATCGCCATTCTTGACTAGCGGCTCCAACCGCATGGCCGTCTCTGACGTTGGCATAGTCGCTTTTGCAAACCGCTGAAGGAGCTTAGAGTGAAACGCAAAAGTATGGCTGGTGACGATAGCTTTGGAGAAGTCCTGCATGAATATGCCTAGGCCAAGAAAGACTAGGAGAAGTCCGACATTGTTTGTAAGTTTCAGAAACTCGGCGGTCCCTTCGGCGGTACTGTTATGCGACCGGGCGCTATGCGTGGGGCTGTCCGAATGGACTACGAACAGTCCAGGCAGGTGAATCGCGAACCGCGGCAGGATTATCCAGCGGAGTGTTAGTACAAAAACCCCTACACACGCCACACCCACAAGGATTGTGAGACTCAATTCCTTCAGATCTACGTCCATGGTGGCTCCCACGGTTTGTGCAGGGTACTTAGCCCTGCCACGTTGCTATGTAGCGCAAAGGTTGGTCGGCAGTATGATACAGCTGCGGCTAGTCTTAAAACATGCTGACTGTTAAGGAGTTTCAAGGTGCGCTCGGTGAACGTGGTCATCCAGCGGATGCTCGGTGCGCACGAAAGCCGCCAGGCGTGAACCAAGGAAATGCGCTTGCGGCGGGCTTTCGACTGAGGGCGGACGCGCCTGTGGCGCTCGGTCGCGTCGCGACCCTCAGACTCGGAAGTTTGGCGATCGAGGAGTAGCGAGCCACACGGTACCCCCAGACTCCGAACAACTGGGCCGCCAGTTGCGCTGGACTGTCGCGGAGCGGGTGGCTCTCCTCTGTCGGTGCCTGGCACTTACGGTTGTGGTGGCATTGACCTACCTGTACCACCATCCCATTACGAAGCTGAAGCTGTGGAAGGGCACCTTCCCAGGGCTGACTGTAGCTATCAGCCTGATTGCGGCGTCGCCGTATCTTTTGGCGATGGGAATCTGCTGGGGTTGAGCGGACGGAGGGGCGGCGATGAGCGACATGTAGACCAGCGTCATCGCGACGCTGAAGGTCAGGCCATGAGACCGGAACGAACCCACACAGCGCCATAGCAGTTACCACGTTTTCCATAACGCCCGTGGCATGTTGCATTCGCTGGCCTAGGCGCTAGACTCCGCGACGCCCGGTGTGAAATAACAATTTGAAATCCAAGGGGAAGCGACGATGGCAAGGCTGATGTCAACAGTTGTTGGTTTCTGTGTCGTGGCAGCCGCGACGATATCGCCAGTGCACGCAGCTCCGGCAAGGTATTCCGCCACTGACATAGGCAACTTGGGTGGGTCTTACGTACAAGCCTATGCCATGAACAGCCGCGGCCAGGTCACTGGTATCGCTTCTCTCGCTGGCGACGCGCAATTTCATGCGTTCTTGTCAACGGCGGGATTTATGACGGACATCGCTGCTCTTGGGGGCGTCTCTAGCAGCGGCGTTGCTATTAACGACCGCGGGCAAGTAGTGGGCACGTTGTCTGACCACGCATTTCTCTATACCAATGGTTCGCTGGTGGATCTCGGAACTCTCCCAGGCGGAACGTCGAGCGGTGCCACGGGGATCAACGCGGTGGGTCAGGTTACAGGCACAGCAACCTATGCCGGGGGCGTCTCAACGCATGCCTTTTTCTACAGCAATGGAGCTATGATGGATCTGGGCACCCTGGGTGGGAGTTTCAGCGCGGGCAATTTCATCAATAGGGTCGGCCAGATAGTGGGCTCCTCCATGACCACTGGAGATCACGAAATCCACGCTTTTCTGTACAGCAGAGGGGCGATGAAAGACCTGGGTACGTTGCCGGGCAGTACCTATTCTGAGCCCCGTGCATTGAATGACCGCGGGCACGTCGCTGGAGTCTGGATCTCTACGTCCGATTTCGGAGCTCAGCACTGTTTCCTTTATACCAAGGGCCCGCTACTCGACCTGGGCAATGTGCCGGGTGGAACAGCTTGCACGCCTGCAGCTATCAACAGTGAAGATCAAGTTGCTGGTACGGTTGTAATCGCCGGGTATCTTCCTCACGCGTTTCTCTATGACGGTAAGAAACTCAAAGACCTCGGTACTTTGGGCGGCAGCTACAGCATAGGCAGAGCGATTAATTCCGATGGCCTGGCAGTGGGTAGTTCGTCGATCAACGGAGACCTGTCGCAACACGCTTTTCTGTATTCTGCGGCAGGCGGCATGCGTGACCTGAACTCCATGGTTGATCATTCCGGAGCCTTGTCTGGCGTGACAATCAACAGCGCGTCGGTGATTACCGATGAGGGCCTGATCCTGGTGCAAGGCGACAACTTGCACAGTTACGTACTGCGCCCTCGATAAAGAGGGCGTGAGGAAGCGTGAGGTGCGAAGGGGCCGGTGCGGCCCCTTCGCCCATGTCGCCGCAGCGGACCGTGGGTCATCACAACGTGGTTGTGGGCGCCAGGAACGTACTGTCGCCACCGGGCGTATTGACAGTGAACCCGGTGAGAAATCCTCGGTCTAGCCATTCAACAACAGAGTGCGCGCGTAGATGCCCCGATCGATGCCGAGGAGCGACGCAGCGTTGACCCACACTGCACTATCGGAATCCGAACAACTCGGCCGCCAGTATCGAGTCGTCGTTTACCAGCGGGTGGCGCTCCTATGTCTGTGTCTAGCGCTGACGGTTGTGGTGGCATTGACCTACCTCTACCACCATCCCACTACCAAGCTGAAGCTGTGGAAAGGCACCTTCCTGGAGGTGACTGTGGCGATCAGCCTGATGGCCGCCTGGCCGTACCTACTGGCGATGGCGATCTGCTGGTCTCCCAGAAAACGGGGGGTCTTAAGGGCGCTGGGATTTGGGGCGGTGCTGGTGCTGTCGGCGGTGTGGGTCATGGAAGAGATCATTCGCAACCCCGAGATGGCTAAGCACATCAGAGATATGCTGCTGTTTACAGGGTTGCAGGCAGCGCTGATTGGGTTCGCGTCGGGGATGCTGAGTTCCAAGGAGGAGCAATAGGGGGTCGAATCCTCGTTTGCGGTAAGTGTCGATGCCGCCAGGCGTCATGGGGCCATCTGGGCCATCGAGCCTACTCCAGACACAAAGGCGGACGCCGCGTCGCTGGCTCGGTGCTATCGCACCAAGATCGGCTGGCGCCTTGGTTGTTCGGTGAGGGCAGTTACACCGCCTCCGGAGTCGGAATCAGCATGGCAGCCAGCCGTTGCGCGGTGGTGCGAATGCGCTCCAGTGAGCCGCGCAGCGTGCCGGTGGTGCCACGGTAGCTGCGGATATAGTCGATTGACAGGTGGGTGTCCGCGAGCTGGAGCTGCTCGCAGATCAGGTAGGTGACGGCTTCCGCTTCAGTCTCGCGCGTGGTGATATCGGGACGGCTGCCGTCGAAGTGCATCAATGAGTGGGTGGTCTCGTGGACTAGAGTCGCGAATTCAATGTGAGGGGCCAAGCCCGCTGCGCAAGTGATGGTCTTGCCGTCGGTGAAGCCGAAGTGGCCAGGCGCCAGTTGTGCGTAGACCAAGTTGATGAATTCGGTAGCGAGGAAGGTCTTGAGGGATTCGAGGCAGGCCAGGGGCGCCGGAGGCGCGACGTCTGGGAGGATGGTGGTCGCCCCGGTGGCGGGTGCCGTTACTGTGGTGATAGCGGCTGCGGTGCCTGTCAGCGGTTCGACCTGGGTGATGTCGAAGAGGTAGGCGACGTGGAAACCAAGCCGGGTGTCGCTATCGGTGGCGTCGGTCGTGTCGTTGCGGATCCGCATCGGTGCGTAAATCGCGATGCCCTTCTCGCCCTTCCGGACAATGTAGCCGGCGTTTCGCCAAGTGCGGAAGCCAAGGACTCTCGTGGCGTCGGGGCGTTGGGCGTAGATCAGCAGCTGGTTCGCGAGCGAGTACTTGCTGAAGCGGGTCATTAGCCTAAGTAGGGGCATCAGATTGTGGCCGGGTTCGGCGAGTTGATCGGCCAGCGTGGTCAGTAGGTCGTCGAGGGTTTTCTTTGTGTTCGAGTTCATTGGAGGCTCCGTGGTTTGGCGGGGCCCAGGTGAGCCCCCTCACGCGATACGCGGGGGCTCGTTCGGGCCCCGCGGACGGAGCCGGAACACGAACCTAGGAAAGGCGTGGAGAGACTTGCGCCGTGGATGGCGCAACGGAGGCGGAGTCAACCGACGACGACTCCGGGAGCCGAGTCAAAACCGCGCTTTTGATGAGGCGTGGACGGGCGAGCACAGGGATGTGCGAACGGCCCGGCCAATGAACAAGATATCCCTTCGCGAGGGGACTGGGACACGGCGGGTCTCATACATCGGAGCTGGAATACGAACCCTATAAGGAAGAGCGCGGGGGGGAGGAATAGGTGGATTGCGGGGCCAGGGCGGACGCGCTGCGTGGCAGCGCTCGTATCCGCTTCTGCGGACACACTCGAGTGGTCGTGCGTGGAGCGGGGCGGTGTAGTAGGGCCCGGAAGAGACTGCAGACGGAGTGACTGCTTCGCTGGCGCGAGGGCTGCTCTGGATTGGCACACGAGGTGCCAACGGAATCAAAGGGGCACCCGTAGAGTCCGGGAGGCGAGCCAAAACGACGCTTTTGGCTCGCCGAGTCAGCGCGAAGGCACGATGCCGGAACGGCGCGGACCATCAAAATACAGGTGACAGCTTCGCTGGCGCGAGGGCTGCAGGATGTGACTGAAAGGAGCGCTGTAGGACCTGGGGTGGACGCGGCCTGAGCCTACGCAGTGGGGCGGTAGCACGCCGTCGCCAAGGACTTCTTTCGTGTTGAGTACTCTGGGGTTATATTCGGTCTAAGTCGGGCGGCCTGAGTACCCGATGGTTGCGACAATGCAAAGAAGCGCGTGCGGCGCATTCGGGGGTGTGACAAATGGGCCAGCCACGAGCGGTGCTCGCTTCACTTGTCGTGATTACGTGTTGGGGACTGCTGTGGCACCGAGTAGCGGTTGCGGCGGATCAGTGCCTGCAGCTCCAGTCGCTGATCGCCTCGCTCAACGCCCAACGCGATGCGCAAGAACAAAGGCTGCAGGGTCCGCTGTGCAACGGACCTGCGCGGACCTTGTGCGTCAAGCGACTACAAAATCTGAACGCGCAGATTCAATTTGAATGGCACCTACTTCAGACCTGTAAGAATGGCACCATTCCGACCAGTGGCATACCGGCCCCTCCACCTCATTTGCCGTTTGATCTATATCCACAAAACGAAGCCGATTACGATCATGCGGCTGGTGTTGTCAATCCGCGATGGGACTATTTAAATGGCATTCCTAGGAACCCGACTTGGGCGGCTCAATTCTACGACGGGAGAGTCCCAAATCCACAAGTGGAGTGTGATGCCGGTCGCCTCAGCTATCACGCGTCCGATTGGCGGCGATGTACCAGTGATCCGGTATCGACTAACCACGACAAGTGTGCGGGCGGTGGCCATGTCAACTGGCGTCCGGCCACCTATGAGGGTGCGATTTCGTGGAGCGACCACTCGGGCGGAGACGACGACTATGACGTCAATATCACCCGTGCCGACCGGTCTTTGTATACGACCGCTAACTCGGACAAGGTCATGATGGAGTTTGACTCCGATGAGACTGTGGACCGGTATTCAAAATCTCATGCATGGTGGAAGCAGCTTCGCAGCGATGTCGACTCAGGAGCGAGCAATCCTCAAAGCATCTACGGTACGCAGGCGATCGTGATTGGTCTAGTGGGTTTGGATTATGAGCACGACAGCCAAGCCGAACTGCACCCCCTGTATATGTTAGGCATCAATTATGCGGCCAACAAATGGGCGTTTTTTCTCCGAAATTGGGGCAACGAAGGCTACTGCAGTGAAGGCGAGAATTACTGGGCAGTCAACACCATTAGTATCCTGTTTCCGAACTCGGCAGCCATAGACGGGAAGATTGTCAGTTACAGCATCTGGGGCACGCCCACGACCGGTGTGAGTTCGTATTTCCTGAGGGGTCAAGGGTTGGTACTCGAGGCGCAATTGCCTGAGTCAAGCAAGGAAGGATCCGTGTTTGGGGATTTGACGCTGGAATGGACCTCACCATTACCGGCGGCGGCGTTTCAATTGGCCACTCCTGTCGTACAGCCCTCTATGCTTGCAGATATGGAAGAATCCCGGCTGTCCACCGCGCTGGCCAGGCTGCCCGCCGAACGGCGAAATGAGTTGGCGCAAGCCGAAGCGAGCCGTGATCAAACGCGGTCGAGGGCGCATGCGAGGCCGCTCAATGTGCAGCAACTCCGTGCCCGGGCTTCTATCCGACGGTCGGCAAAGGCTCCGCCTGCGTTTGCGCAATTGTCGGCTGATACAAGAGAGCAAAGGGCGCGCGTGGCCCTGATTTGTGGCTCTTTGGGGCGGGATCGAGAAAAGTTCCCAGAGCTTTGTGCGCGTCGCTAGGGATAAAAAGTTGAACTGCGCTCAAATCCGTGGTGTTGATGGCCGACGGCGCGGGCAATTGTGGTGAGCCTGGACGAAATCGGCGGGGGACGAGGACAATGACAAAGGCGTCGTCGCGTAGGATCTGAAGAGTCCACTACGTCAAGTCTACCGATGCGCCGCGCTGAAGCCGGCTTCACATTAGGGTGAACGGCGTGGATAGGAGGTAGCGTCCTATGAATACTGAATCGACTACTTCTAGCGGTGGGGTAGCGGCAAATCAGGCAAAGGTTCCGTTGGAATGCGACGTGGTGATGAAGGGTGGCATTACCAGCGGTGTCATTTACCCGCGCCTCATTTCAACACTCTCCCGCGTCTACAAGCTGCGAAGTTTTGGAGGCACCTCTGTGGGCGCCATTGCGGCGGCAGCAGGAGCGGCAGCGCAGTTGGGACGCGTTACGGGCGCGAATCCGGACTCTTTCACGACACTCGATAAGCTGCCGAAAGAGCTGGGAGACGTGGCGGTCGGGGCGACAGATTCGATGTTGTTCCGCCTCTTCCAACCCCAGAAGGCGCTGGCCAGACCCTTTGCCGTGCTCAAGGCGGCGTTGAATGCCAAGTCGGCAGTGGGGCGGGTCAAGGCTATTGCTTTGAAGCTGTTAGTGGAGTTTCCGGTGGCCGCCCTTATTGGGGCCGTGCCGGGTCTTGTTGTATTCGCGTACGCGGTGTCGCTCGGGGCGGTGTTTGGCGTGGTGTTTGCGGCCGTCGGCGCGTTGGTGGGTGCGGTTGTGGGGGCGGTGTTGTGCTTAAGTCGGGAGCTACCGAAGAATGAATTTGGGCTGTGTGATGGGATGCCCGGGATTGCGGGGAAGGGGCCGGCTCAGGGATCCTTGACCCTGTGGTTGCATCATTACCTCAATGGATTGGCGGGAAAGACGGGAGAGGAACCGCTCACCTTTGGAGAGCTGTGGACAGGTAAGCTCCGCTCCGGCGGAGAAGAGTGGAGGTCGCCAGGCAGCACGGATCCGCGGGTCGTGGATTTGGCGATGATCACAACGGGGTTGAATCTGGGGAGGCCATTCCGGCTGCCGTTCGAGACCCAGGAGATTTATTTCACCCGGGGAGATATGGAGAAGCTCTTTCCCGCGTCGGTGGTGTCTTGGCTGGTGGAGCATGCCCGTCCTTCCGATACGGCGAAGGGCCTGAGTAAGGAACGACTGCAATTCTATGCTCTGCCCGTGCCGGCCGACTTTCCGGTCATTGTGGCGGTCCGGCTCAGTCTCAGTTTTCCAATTCTGCTGTCGGCGGTGCCGTTCTACATCGTCGATCGCACCCTTAGCAAAAACCACGGAAAGGCGACCGTCGCGACCAAGGTCTTCTTCTCGGACGGGGGTATCTGCAGTAACTTTCCAATCCAATTCTTTGATGCCGCGTTGCCTACTCGGCCGACGTTCGGCGTGGATTTGCGGGCGTTCCATCCGGAGCATATGAATGAGCGGGTGTGGATGCCGGCGTCTGGGGACAATAGAGGAGGTATTGAGACCTACTGCCCACCGTTATCGACGGCAGCTGGTGTGGGGAGCATTGCGGGTTTTGTGGGCGCTATCGTGTCGACCATGCAAAACTGGCAGGATCAGATGCAGTTGATCCTACCGGGGTTTCGCGATCGCATCATTCACGTCAGTCACAGCGATCAGGAGGGGGGGTTGAATCTCAATATGCCACCTGGGACGATCACAACTCTGGCCAACAGTGGAGCGGACGCGGCTCGTGATTTGATCACCGGATTTGCCGAAGGGGGCGGGCTTGGGACGCCGAATGCGTGGGACAATCATCAGCGGATTCGGGTGAGAACGCTGCTGTGCCTCGTACAACACCAACTGGAATCTATTGCCAAGGGGTTGGACCGTCAACGGGATCCGACGTGGGCCGAGATTGTGGCGAATCCGGCGCCGCGGAGTAGTTATGCGTTTCAGCCCAAAGAGCTGGCGACTACGGCCAACGACTTGTTAGCGGAGCTGGAACGGCTGGCAAAGAGCTTTCCGAGTGCAACTTACCCGCTGTGCGCCGGGGCTCCGAAGCCGTCGCCGGAGTTGAAGGTGGCGCCGAGGATGTAGGGGTGGCGCTTAGGGCGGGCGCGATTGTCGGGCGTAGGCTGGCTTTGGTAAAGCAGCTGAGCATTGTGTTGCGAGGAGACGCATGGAGGGGCACATGGGAGTAAACGAGGCGACGAGAGCACCCGTAGCTGAATCGCGTGCTCCTTTTGTATCTGTGGCTTGGCTAATTGCGGCGATCACTGTTGGATGCACACCGATGCGAGCCTACCGAACGGAAACCGCAAAAGTATGCGAAAGTGATGTTCTTGCTAAGCAATGCGGCCAGGCGGCGGTACAGAGTTATCGCAACGCACACGATCCCGATGGCGGGTTTGATCTGGGCGTGGTCGAGCTGGACGATCAGGGCCAACTGCACAAGCCTGCTCAGCGCGAGGCGCTGCTGGATCGGATCGCTGCGGACGCGGTAGATCATGAGCTGATGATGGTGGTGTTCGTCCACGGCTGGAAGCACGACGCGCACGAAGGAGATGACAACCTCGATCACTTCAAGGAGGCCTTGCGGAGTCTCAGTCAGCGCGAGGCCGAGTTCTCACACTCACGGGGCATTCTCCGGCGCACGGTCGTAGGTGTCTACGTTGGCTGGCGGGGCTTGTCAGTGACTCCTCCAGTTCTAAAGGAGTTCAGCTTCTGGGATCGCAAGAATACGGCGCAAAAGGTCGGCCACGGCGAAGTCACCGAGATCCTGGAGGGGCTAGAAATGGTGCGACTGGAGAAGAATCGGGAGACACAGGAGGCGCCCAATCCCACGCGGTTGGTTGTGGTCGGGCACAGTTTTGGTGGAGCCATGGTGTACTCCGCGCTGGCGCAGATTCTAGCGGACGGTTTCATTAAGAGTACGGGGTCACCTAGCGTGAGTGCTGACGCCCGGGGATTTGGGGATCTGGTGGTGCTTATTAACCCGGCCTTTGAGGCGCAGCAGTTCGCGCCGCTTGATGACCTGGCCGTCTCGCGAGCCAGCTACTTCAAGAATCAGCTTCCAGTGTTGGCGATTCTCACCTCGGAGGCGGATCAGGCGACGGGCAAGGCGTTCCCACTGGGCCGGTGGTTCTCGACGCGCTTTGAGAAGGGGCGTGTTGTCGAGCGAACCAATCCAGTGACCCATCAGACAGAGCGGATCGATCAGCGGGAAGCCAATGTGGCGGCAGTTGGGCATTTCGAGCCATTCAGGACTCACTATTTGCGCGCCACAGGAGGTACGGACTGCGCGGCGGTGGCCGTTCGGGCTAGCGCCGACGCGCGCGTGCAGTCGATTGAATCGGCGGCTCTGGCCTGGGAGGGCGATGCGCCGGGCAGTCATATACCGTTCCCCTGTTCGATGTTGGAGCGCACCGATAATTCTGTGGCACGCAATCCGTATCTGGTGGTCCGGGTGGATCGTCATATCATCCCCGATCACAACGCCATTTGGGATGATCGAGTAGAAGCCTTCCTGTCACATCTGATTCTGGTCGCAAGCCAGGTAAGCAACCCCCGAGCGAGAACCGAGCAGCGTGGCCGGTCATTGAAAGGTGCTGTCAGCGGATCGGGCGGACGGTGAGGACGCCTTCCTTGCGATGAATACCCCTACGTGGATAGTAGCGAAGTAGACGGCAGGGCAGGGGTTGGGCGCGCGGGGATAAGGAAAGTGGAGGGAAGGTGTGTTAACGCGTTGCTGAGGTATCACGACTATTGATGGCAAGATTGCTGATGGGATTCTCCTTGTGGCATATATCTAATCGGTGCGGTCGCGAATATTGCCGTTGCGAGCGGTAGATCATGTCGCAGTCCATTCTAGGACCCTAGTCGTTGGACTTGCAGCTTCTTAGTTCACATAGCGTCCGCTGCCTAAAAAATGGCTTTCAAGTGACCCAAGTGAAGGTTGGGGAGTGGTGAGCGAACCGAGGAGTGCAGGCTTATCGGCAAAAGAACTCAACAATCGGTGTGATTGTTAGATGTGGAGCTAGTAGAACGGTGGTGCGCGACGGACAGGAGTGGCGGTCGCCATCGACAAAACACCTAAGAATGACATTGTGCGAACACCTGCCAAACGTAGAGGAGTAGACAACCCGATCTAGACCAGCTTTACCACTTTGGCGACCACATCGAGGAATCCGCTGACCGCCTTCAGGACTGCGGCCACCCTGTTGAGACTCGTGAGGGCGTCCTTCAGACCCCCGGTGGCTCTGCTCAGCTCCGCAGAATTGGCGATCAGATCGTCACGAATGTCATCGAGCTCGGCGGTCTCGAAATCGAGAATGGCTATATGCACCTTGAACTGTGCGTCGGCAGCCGCGGTGCGCTGCTCGGGAGGAGCCCGGCGAATTCGTGTGAGCCATTCCGCGGACATCAGGGTGTCGCGGGTAGCGCGAAGCTGTGCGAGCAGTTCATCGCGCTGTTGTCCGGGCGGTAGTGTAGCCATGGGGTGTTCTCCGAGAGTGACCGATCAGCCGCCGCCGTGCTTCAATTTCGCCAGCCAATCGGCGAGAGTGTTCATGTCCTTGACCGTCATTGCGAGCTGATCCGCACCGATACGGCCCTCTGCGGCAGCCCGCAGGGCGAGGCGCAGTTTCCCAGCGGCGTCCTGAACGGCATTCAAAGCGCTCAGGTCAGCCTTACGCTGAAAAAATCCGACCCGCTTGCTGGCCCAGTCCTCGGGAAGGGCGTTGAAGGAGGTGTAGGGATCGGTCACCAGCGTAGTTTCCTGGGGTCCCTGTACCGCCTGACTATCGGAACGGATCTTTTCGGTCAGAAAGGCGGCTAGTCCACCGAGCGTCTTGAGTTCCCTATCTAGGAGTTGACCGTCCTGTCGTAACTGTGCCTCAAGGTTGTGCGCCCGCAGCTGCGCGACAATCAGCGGTGTACCCGCACCGGCAAACTCTGCGAGCGTCTGCTCACCGACCTTCACGCCTGCGAGACCCTTGCTGATATTGCCCATGCTGGTGAGCAATCCGCTGGCGCTCTCACCGATGGCGCTGTCGGTGTCGCCAGCACCGGCCAGCAGGCCAAGGGCCGCAAAGTAGTCCTTTAGGAGGCCGACGTGATGCCGGATATCGGCCAGTACCTGCATTTGTTTGGCCAAGAGGTCATCGCTGGTGGTGAGTGCGTTGAGCAGCGTATCAAATAGGGCATTCTGCTCATCCTCCGAGAGGTCCTTCCGGCCCTCCTTTGCCGCCAAATCCTGGGCTGCCGACACGCGTTCACTTCGGGTTTCTATGAGTACGGCGCTGTCGGCCTGAACGCCCAACGATTCCGCGTAATCTACGGCGGCGACCATCGCGTCGGAGTAAGCGCCGCCCGCTTTGCTGAGCACATCAAAATTATTGAGCCTAGCCGTTGTCGCACAGCCGGCGAGCGCAAGGGTGAGTGCGGGCAGCGTGAAACTACGCACTCTATGGACTGTGGCGTGAGCCGTAAGCATCGTATGAGTCAGGGCCGGCGAAATTAGTTGTTGGGGCGGGAAGGTCACGTGGAGCGCTCCTCGCTTTGCAGATTCCAGCGGCATGGCGAAACGTACACTGCGGTATTCCTATTTTCAAGTGTTGATATCAGCACGCCAATGTGTGGAACACCAATGACCAGAAAGCCCGGACGGGGTGAAGATTGATTGAGTGGAACTGCCCTGTTGTGGAAAGGCAACGCGTCGGATCTGCAGAGCGGGTTAGTTAGGAGGTGATTGACAGCGGCGAGGAGGGAGGATCAGTGTATGGCCCGCCATCAGCAGCGTTCTGGAGTCGGCGCAGCGACGGTTCAGCGCCGAGTGACCGGTTCTTCGAGTCGTGACCGGGAGGGTGGAGTTCAAGAGCGTAATCGGCGATAAAGAAAAATAGGCCAACCACCGAACGGGTCGCGTACTGGAGTGAACTTGGGCGAGCAACCCTTGGCGCCATACGGCAATAGACCTGCGACAGCGCGGAACTAACATCGGAGAACGCCATGGACAGTAAGCCGCTGAATAGCTGGCAGCGATTCAAGGTGAAGTGGGTTGAGTGCTGGCAACGGTGTATGGCGTGGCTGCACTTGAGGTGGGAGCAGCTGCGACAGTTCGGAGCGGTCGTCGGGATTGTGCGTTTCAGTGTGCTGATCCCGTTGATTCTGGCGGCCGCGGTGTTCTTCGCGGACCAGATGGTGGATATCCTGCAGGCCGTGGGGGAAGGCGGACACTTGAGTGGGCCGTATGCGTGGCTGCTGGTCACCAGTGCATTCGCGGGACTCACGGTGTGGTATGCAGGGCGGACCATGTTCCGGTTTCGCTTTGCCAGCAATCCGGCTTCCGACCCCCAGGTGCATCCCCGATTGAAGCAATGGTTGCCAAGGGTGCTGGGTATCGCGGTGCCTGGGGTGTTGGCGCTGCGCGTGGCACTGCTGACATCCTCCAGTGAGTCGGCGCTTAGTCTGTGGATCTTTGCCGGGGCACTGGCGGCGGTGTCGGTGGTGATCGGTCTCTATATGATTGAGCGTCGAGATCTGGCGCGAGTTCGGGGTCTGGGGGCATTGGCCGATGCCGAGGATGTCGAGCGGCGCGACCTGTCGCGCTGGTCGGAACTGCCTACGACCACGCGGCGAGTATTTTGGGTGTTGCTGGTGGCCAATCTTGTGGCGCTGATCGGGTTTATGGTTCCGAGCGTGTCCGCCTATCGCATCGGGGCGCCCGCGATTCTGCTGCTGGGCTTGGGACTGGTAGCGGTCAGCGGAAGTGCGTTGGTGTACATGGCTAACCACTATGCCGTTCCGATTCTGATTCTGCTGGTCGTGTGGGTGTCGGCTATCAGCTTCACAAACGACAATCATCGGGTACGCGTGACGGCGGAGAGTAAGTCGCACGGGTCGGTGCGACGTGCCGATGGATTGGCCGTGCCGTCGCCGTTGGGCGCTCTGACGGTCGATGCCTATTTCAGGGCGTGGTGGGGCGAGCTGGAACGCGAGGCGCCGGCGAGTGAAGCGCCGATTCCGGTGTTTGTGGTGGCCGCCGAAGGCGGCGGGGTGCGCGCAGCCTATTGGACGGCGGCCGTACTGACCACATTGGAGGATGCCACCGCGGGGCAGCCGCTGCCGTTTTCGAGGCACGTCTTTGCCATCAGCGGGGTGTCGGGTGGGAGTGTGGGCGCCGCCGTGTTCGATGCGGTGGTGGCGCGTCAGCTCGATCCAGGCCGGGATGCGAAGGTGTCGCGATTTGATCAAGTTGATCGGATGCTGGGTGAGGATTTCCTGTCTCCCACGCTGGGTGTCGCCCTGTTCCCGGACCTGGTACAGCGCTTTGTGCCCTGGCCGATGTTTGATGATCGGGCGATGGCATTGGAGCGCTCATGGGAGCGCGCTTGGGTGAGGGGTCACCCACATGAGGCGGCGCGTTTCACGGAACCGTTTCATCAGCTGTGGGCCAATCAACCCCATCACGTGCCGTTGTTGTTCCTCAACAGTACGGTGGTGGAGTCAGGACAACGCGCTGTGGTATCGCCGCTGGCGACCGCTGCCACAGTGAACGAGGGCGCGTTTGCCGCTGTGCTGTCGGTGGGCCAGGCGATGGGTACCTTGCTGCCGCTTAGCGCGGCGGCGCACGTGAGCGCGCGTTTCACCTATGTGAGTCCGGCGGGTCTGGTGGATACCGGACGGAGCGGAGCAGATCGTTGGGTGCGGTTAGTAGATGGCGGCTACTTTGACAATTCCGGGGCGGTGACGGCGGAGGAACTCGTGCGGGCAATCTGGCGGGCGCACAACGACATGGGAGCAGCGCGGGCCATGACAGTGGTGGTGTTGCATTTACCGAATGAGCCATCGAATCCGTCGGCAAAGCTGATCAAAGCCAGTGGATCGACGAGCGGGCGGGTGTGGGCCGGTGAAGCGCTGTCACCCCTGAGGGCGCTACTCGCGTCCCGTGGCGCACGCGGCGCGCAGGCGATCGAGTACCTGCGGGGTGAGAAGGAGGTCACACTGATCTCCGTGCGGCCATGCCGGCTACATGGGGATTTGCCGCTGGGGTGGGTGCTGTCCGGGCAGGTTCGGGAGGATATGCGAAGACAGCTCGGAAGCTGCAACGGTGTGGGAGCGCACTGCGCGGCGGAGAAGATTGGCGTGGTGGAAGCGCTGTTGGCGGGCAAGGGTGCGGATCCAGTGGTCAAGGAGCATGAAATCTGCCAGAAAGGAGATTGAAGTGTTGAGTCGTGGACCGAGCGGCCAGTGGGCTGGCGAGTCAGAAGAACTACAGGTGCAAGAGTGCCACACCTAGCGTGACGCTGGCGTTGAAGTCCATTTGGTGAGTCAATGCGTGCTGAGTCTAGTATCTTGGTCACAGAGGAGGAGCGTCAATGCGTACCATAGCGCGTTTTCAGGTATCAACCGCGCGGTCGTTCGCGGTGGTTCTTACCTTGTCTCTAGTGTCTGTCGGCTGGACACGCTCCGCCGAACTCATCGATGCACCTGCTGCGCGGGATGTCATCGTCTTGTTTCCGTCAAATGCTTCCCAATCTAACGACGGTAAACATTGGTCAGTTACGGTTCAGGGGCGTGTCTACCAACCGGCTGGGGTCAGCGAGAAGCGCACGCTGCTGATCAAAGCCATTGCCAAAGTCTTTGATCTTGACGACAACCAAGTGAAATCGGCGCTTTTTGAGGAACGTGCCGGTTACCTACTATCCATCAGCGAGCCGAACCGGCGCGTTACCGTGAAGATTGGAGATCATACGTTTCGCCTACCCCCGTCGAACAGTGGAGGCTATTTTACCGACGACATTCAGCTCGATCAGGATGAGGTCTCGCGGCTGGCGCGAAATGGCGTGATTTCGTTTGAAACCGTGCCCACCGCTGCCAATTCAAGTGGCGTCACTGGGAGCGCGATCCTGGCGCCGGAAGTGGGCCTATCAGTGGTGACGGATATGGACGATACAATCAAGGTAACCGATGTACTTCATCGCACCGAAATGCTGAAGAACACCTTGGTG
>Ga0209069_10000277_pt1 | contig 22237 bp, 31 predicted proteins | sample Str013_2_FD_187202 | JGI IMG/M metagenome (GOLD analysis project Ga0209069, IMG submission 187202) | Freshwater sediment microbial communities in response to fracking from Pennsylvania, USA - Straight Creek_MetaG_SC_2013 (SPAdes) (version 2) | ecosystem: Environmental > Aquatic > Freshwater >...
GGCGCGAATTGCGCGCCTGATGATGATCCTGAAAACAATCCAGAGGAAGGCGACACGGACGAAACAGACATCGCGGCGGGCAAAGCCATCAAGGGGATTATGGATAATCCGCAATGGTACGCCAGTCACGAGTGTGGAGATATTATGCAAGCGTCAAGTGCGCTGCAAACAATCGCCATGCTCATTCAATCGGAACTCTCGGAAGAGGACGAGGACGACGCGGATATTGCCATGCTCTGCGATGCCGCGCGCACGCTGCTGAAGTTCATCGGTGGCGAATTGGACGAATTGGAGGGCGCGGCGGGCGATGCGGCGGATAATGCCAGCATGGGGCCGATGAATAAAGCCGTAAGCGATGACTGGCTCCATATCCAGGGCGGCGCAATCAAGGCCATGGCCGATAGCGACGATATTGGCGGCTATGCTGTGCTGTTTGGAGATGCAGCCAATCACGACATTGAGAAAGACTATTACACCAAGTCTACGAACTTTTGGATTGATGACTTTGGGTGGCCGCGTCCAATCACCTATCACCACGGCATGGACGCCGCGACACGCGACGATCCTGTAATCGGTCATTGGACAAAGGCGACGATTGATGATACCGGCGTGTGGCTCGACGGGCAGTTAAATCGGGCACACGCCTATTATAAGGCCATAAAACAACTTGCGGCGCGTGGCTATTTGAAGCTGAGTAGCGATAGCGCGCCGCAATGGGTACAACGTGAGAAGCAGCCGAATGGGGCAAACTTCGTCAAGCGATGGCCCATGATCACGGCGTCATGCACCGTCACGCCAATGGAGCCACGCATGATGCCCGTAGAAGTTAAGGCGTATCTAGCCGAACTCGGCTATGAAACGATAGATGACAGTCCAGAGGCGATCAATCCTGATGCTGCAAGGCGCGACGGCGTAAAGGCGGCTGAGAGCGAGCGAGCGCGGCGGCTGTTGCTGGAACTCGAACTACTGCAACTCGAAATGGAGACAGCATGACCGCAGGAGCATCCACGGTCAGCGACTTCGTCAAGCTCTCGCAAGCGGCAATCATCGCGGGCGACCTGGACGCAGCCGAGACCTATAAGAAGCAAGCCTTTGCCCTCAAAGGGCTGATGGATGAGTTTACCCCCAAGGTAGACGCATCGCAGCGGCTTGATATGGGCAATGGGCAGCCGGACGCGGGCGACGCGCAGCAGAGCGCGCAGAACGCGGCAATTAAGGCGTGGTACGCCGAGAGTGTCGGCGGCAAGGAGATCGATAAGGATATTGAAGTCGTGCTGGCGGATATGTACGGCGGCAACTACCGCGCCGTGCGCTATCAGAAAGCGGCAGACTTCACCCGCTGGATCAGAAGTGGCAACTACAATCCGGCGCTGAAAAGCCTGGTCGTGTACACGCCTGAGCAGATTATGCTGGAGCTGGCCGGCGGCATGAGCGTTGCCGATCTCAAGGCGGCGCAAAAGGCCACGCAAGTGGAGAGCCAGGACACGAGTGGCGGATATCTTGTGCCGGAGGACTTTCGCGATAGCGTCGTGACCCGCTTGCAGGGCTTGACGCAAATGCGCAGCGTGGCAGAGACGATCACCACGGCCAGCGACCGCGTGACGATGCCGGTATCCGATGGCGGCGATGATCGCTATACCGGCTCGGTGCGCGTGTTCAAGGTCGATGAAAGTCCGACGAGTACACAAGCCGCAACGAACGCGCTGTTCAGTCAAACGACTGTGCCGGTTTACACGATCATGGCAAGTGTCGCAGTGTCCAAGAACCTGATCGATGATAGCCGGGGATCGTCGGCTATTCTGCCGTATCTCAATTCGCAGTTCAGCGCGGCGTATTCCATCTTTGAAGATGAGCAGTTCATCGTCGGCAACGGCATTGCCGGGCCGCAAGGAATCTTGAAAGATGCGACCACAGGCGGGCCGTATGTGTTCAGCTATGGCTCGATTGCGACGGCGGTATCCGGCGCGGCAACGTCCATTCTGGGCGACGCCATTCGCAACACACCGTACGCGATTGCCAGCCAGTATCGGCAGGCCGGTTGCAAGTGGTTCATGAGCCGTGGTAGCGTCCGTGTCATGAAGACGTTGAAAGACGGCACAGGCGACTATCTGTGGAGCGACCGCAATCAGCAGTTGCAGAACGGGCAGCCGACGAAGCTCGAGGGTTACGACATTGCAGAAACGGAAGTGCTCGCTTCTCCGTCAACGAACACGAGCACAACATACACCGCGAACGTGTATCCGATCCTGTTTGTCGCGAAAGGCTCATACCTGATCGTCGATAAGGCCGGCGGTATGGACGTTCAGCGCTACGATGACAGCACCACGGCCAAAGCGAATAGCATCGTGCTGGTTATGCGGCGTCGTGTCGGTGGGCAGGTTCTGTTGCCTTGGGGTATCGCCGCTATGAAAGTCTCAACGTAGAAAGGAGGGCACAATGGGCGTTCACAATATTGGAGAGAACAGCCGATGGGTTGTCCTCAGTTCGGGCACGTTTGTCAATCAGCTCACGATTGGCGGCACGGCGGCGGGCGTGATCTATGCCGGCGACTTCGAGTATCACATGGGCGTCTTTGTCGGCACAATCGCAAACAACGGCACGCTGGCCGTGTGGGGCTGCACGAACAGTGGCGGGAGTAATCCTTCGCTGCTGCAATCCATGACCTTCGGATCAGGCAGCGGCGTGCCGGCTATCGAGTTCAAAGCCAGTGCGCTTTCCAGCCTTGCGGCTGGCACGGCATGGCCGTACTTCACGGTGAGCGGCACGGTGGAGAATGGCGGGACGTGGCGCGGGGCGCTTGCTGTCCTCTCGACATGGCCGCGCAACTACGGCGGCAGTGCTACCACGTTTGGGAGCTATCTTGCGTATGGCACGGCTGGGCTGCTGTAGAAAGGAGATGCCAGAATGTCCTATAACACTCCTGTACGGCATCTTCAGATGGGGTCAACGCTTGAAGTCGGGCCGAGTGGATCGGTATCCGTGATCTCAGGCGGGTCGATCTTGGTCGCGGCTGGCGCGGTGCTATCGGTCGCAGGGTCGGTGGTCATTCAGGCTGGCGGCGCGTTTAACAACGCCGCCGGGACAAGCACGAGCGGCGGGCTTGCGATTATTTCCAGCGGTGGCACGCATCTCTATCAGGCGGGCGGTAGTTTACAAGTGGCGGCGGGCGGCGCGATCAACGTCGCCGGCACGTCAGGCTTCAGCGCGCCGGCTGGCATTACGCTGGGTGGCACAGTCGGCAAGTGGGCCTTTGGCACGCTCGGACTAGCGTCGGGTATCGGATCGGCGGCAACTGGCCTCACAACCGTGATTAGTGCCGTTGCTGTACCGATCTCTGGCGTGCAAGGTGGTCTCGGATCGCTATCCAGTCTGGTTGTGGATAACGCCGGATTTAGTGCGGGATCAGTGATCTTTCGTGGACTGGCGGGTACACTTGCATTCAGCGGTGCGGGCGGCACGGTCGCATGGTTCGCAATGGGCGTGTAGGATCGGACAAACGGCGCGCGGATCATCACCGCGCGCCTTTGGAGCATAGACAATGGCAAACGATCAGGACTTTGCACCACGTCTCGGCACAGCCTTAGCGACCTTTGCACAGAACGGCACAATCAGTAGTCGCGTGCTATTGCAAGGGAAGCTCGTGGGGTTGTACAGCGACAACTATCCCGTTGCGGCGGGGTCAATCGACTTCTATTCCTCATTCAATCCGAGTGGCACTGGATATCCCGTGCAGACGCCTGACGGGACGGTGCTGAAGCTCTCGGCATTCGGCGCGGGCACGCTGTACTCTTTCGGCCAAACGCCGCAGTTCACCAATCCGCTCGGCTTTGTCGGCTTGCGGGTCGGCACGGCTGGCACGGCTACGACGGCAGCGGGCGGCACGATTGTGCTGATTTGCGAGGAACGATAAATGGCAACAGGCACCGTCCAATTCCAGTTTGGCACACTTTCCACACCGCCGCCTGGACTGGCAGTTATGGCCGATGCGGTCAATGATAGCTCGTTTGGCGCGGGTAGCGTGCAATACATTAAGATCATGGACGGCGCGGCGGGCGGGACAGCCAAGGCCGGCGTCGGCGCAAAGGGGTTAGCCGTTGATACTGGCACGGTGCAAGTACTCGGCAGCATTCAGAGCGTCGGCACAAATCAGGCGCTCGGCACATTCCAGACATTCGGCACAAGCCAGGTACTTGGCTCAGTGCAAGGTGTCGGTACATTCCAGGTGTTAGGGAGCGTTCAAACCGTAGGAACCTCACAAGTGCTGGGCAGCGTCCAGACAGTCGGTACGTCGCAAGTACTCGGCACGGTGCAACTTGTTTCGATTGGCACGCAACAGGTACTCGGATCGGTTCAGACTGTAGGAACAAGTCAAGTCTTAGGCAGCGTACAGCCGGTAGGAACCGTACAGGCGTTAGGCACGGTGCGCGTAATCCCATCGTCGCTGATTGGTGAGAACTTCTTTGGTACGCTCTTTACGGCTGGGCAGGCAAATGGCACGCTGGTAGCAGCTCCCGCGCAAGGCACGTTTGTGCGTGTGTGGGATATGATGGTATCAGGCAGCGCGGCGGGTACGGCCATGATCGTGATCGGCAATGGTACAATCTTTGCGCCGGGGGTGTTTGCGGCGAATGGCGGCTTTGTGTTTAACTCATCGCGCGGTGTTCGCACGCATGGCACGAGCCAGGACATCATGTTTAATTCCACAAGTGGCACATGGGGCGTGAGCGTCAATTACAGCTTGGAAACGTAAATGCTCGGCAAGTATTTTCGTGGAAATACGCTACTCAACGGGCTAGTGGCGTATTGGAAACTCGAAGAGTCCAGCGGGACGCGCGTAGACGCCACTGGAAGAGGAAATGACCTTGCACCGCAAGCCACACCAGGTAATACAACGGGGCGTGTCGGCAATGCGGTGCAGCTCACGAGCGCATCATCGCAGTTTTTGAACAGTGCCAGTACCGCTGATCTGACGATGGGGGATTTCGATTTTACGTTTGCGTTCTGGGTTTGGGGCGATACCGTAACACCACAAAAATATGCCATGTCCAAATGGACATCGAGCGGCGTGGAAGAATATTCCGTGTTAATCGATACAGGAAACCGTTTCAAGTTTTACATCGCAAACTTTGCAAAAGTAGTCAGTGCTGATAACTTCGGCGCACCGAGCATCAGCACTTGGTATTTTGTTGTGTGTCAGCATGACGCGGCGAACGATCTTATAAAAATAAGCGTCAACGATGGCACAATGAATACCGCTGCCACGGCAGGCGCATTTCCTGCGGTCGGTGTAGAAGGATTCGCCATCGGCAGCGCTAAATCATCTGCGTTTAATGTGGGATGGAATGGGCGCATTGATGAGTTTGGGATATGGAAACGACTGCTCACAGCGGCAGAGATCACATCGATGTATAATGGAGGGAGCGGGATTACATACCCGTTTATAGGAACCTAGTGTACAAATTATACAAACTCATCACCATACTGGCCGTCATCCTAACGATTTTAATTCTCCCACCGCCGCAGCCCGCAGGGGCGTGCGTCTTTTCTGATGGCACGAACATTCCCGCTGATCTCACCACGGCGCAGGCTGGATCACACTGCCTGGAGATAAGCGCCGGCACGTTCACCATCGCGCCTACAGGCGGCGATTGGCTGAGTGTAATCATGCCGAACGTAGAGATCAGGGGCGCAGGCCAGGGGAAGACCATTATCCAGACGCAGGGTATCACGCTTACGAATAACCTGTATCTGATCGATGTACATGCGGCAAATACGTATGTGCATGATCTGACGATCCAGATCGGCGCGGGCTATCGCACCGGCTACGAAGTTGGCGGTATCCTGGCAAATTTGGGCGCACTCCAAACGATGATCCAGCGTGTGGAGATCGTGGGCGGCTACACCGGCAATGGCGGTAACGGTTTTGGCATCGGCATGTATCAGCCGTGGGATCAGAATGGCGGGCGGCAGGGCAATACCGTGCGCGATTGCTACGTGCATGACTCGCCAAGCACAGGGATTGGTGTGGCGTCGAATGAAAATAAACTGCTGCATAACCATATTGCCAGAGTAGGGACAACCCCACTCCAACACGGTTTCTACGCTCAGGGCGGCTACAACCTGTACGACGGCAACCTTGTGGAGAATGCGAGCGGGTACAGCTTCCATGCATGGAAGAAAATTCCTAATCTTGATGCAAGCGGGGATCGCTATGTCAATAATGTGAGTATTGATCCTGGATTCCAGCACATGATTGTCTCAGGGCTGAACAATACGAGTAATCCCGCATTTCCCAATGGGAAGCCATTGACCAGGAATGTGACCATAACGGGCAACCTGTTTCGCAATACGGGCGGGCGCTTCGCGGCAGGCGTCGTGTCTGATGTGCCGGCCCTGATCGACGGCAACACGTTCGAGGATGTGCTGAAAACGGGCGCGCAAACGATTGGGATTAGCACAACGGCTTCCAGCTCGATTGTGTCCAATAATCGCCTAACCGGAAGCGTGGCGGCGAATGGCGGCGGCACGATTCAGATCAACGCGCCGTCCATCGTAACAGGAAACTACATCGACAACCCTGGCACCTACCAGCCGTTTTTTGGCGATACGCGGGGATCGGTTATCGCAAATAATTTGGTGCGCTAATGTTGCTTCTCTGGACAAGCGCGGGCATCTTTATCCCGCCAGCACCGCCAATCCGCGCCTATGCAACGATCTCGTTCGCGCTGAACAATGATGGCGCGCTTTCGCTCAGTCTGCCGAATGACGCAGAAGGATCGGTACAATAATGGCCTTTTCATGCGACGTGGGCGATATTCCGTACATCGTCTGTACGTTTACAAACGCGGGCGGCACGCTGATCGATCCGACCACGATCACGCTCTATCTCGAAAAGCCGAGTGGTACAATCGGCACATACACCTATGCCAGCGGCAGTGTCGTTCGTCCAGCGGCAGGCACATACACGTTTAATGGCACGGCAACAGAAGCGGGATACTGGAATGTGCGATGGGTAGGCGACGGCGCGGCTATTGCCGCGCAGCAAGGCCGCTACTTTGTGCGACAGGTGAATACTACATGAGTAGATATGCAAGCCTACCAGCGCTCATCGATTATTTATCCCCATCGGGCGTGCTGGGCACATACAATGATGGACTGTTGCAAGATAGCCTTGACGAAGCCGAGAGCGCCATTAACGACTACACGCGACGGCAGTTCGCAGGTACAGCCGGCACTATTTATGTGAACAGATTTAGTCAACGCTTTGTCAAAAATCAGGCGCTCTATCTCGAAAATGACATACACACGCTCGTGAGCCTGACGAATGGGGATAGTCAGAACATACCCGTCGGATCGGTATGGCTAGAGCCGCGCAACGCCGGCCCGCCATATCGATTGCTCAGGTTGCATTCGGCCTATGTCTACGTTTGGAATACGGATAGTGATGTGATCGTGTCCGGCACATTCGGTTTTAGCACCGTCCCGCCAGCGGCCATAAGCCGCGCGGCGGTAGAACTGGCAGCGTACTACTTCAGGATTAAGGATGTCGGCCCTCTTGATACCGCTGGCGTGAATGCCGCTGGGGAGGTGATGTATCCCAAAAACATGCCTGATTATGTGCGGAGTAAGCTAGAGCTGTATCGGAGCCGGAGCGGTGGCATCGTTTGACAAGCGTGCTATACTATCGATGAGGGACGCTTCGGCGTTGTGGGCAATAGGCGAGTGACGGGACGCACTCGCCTATTCTTTTGCCTCTTTTCCGGCAGGCGTACAAACGGCGATAAACGCGCGGCAATGCTGCTCAGGCGTGGCGCAAAGCAATCCCCATGTTATATTTGATAGGTCGTTTCCCATATTAAACACTTCGTCTATGTAAGCATCTTGCAATCCACGCCGCTCGATCTCTTTCAGCAGCAACGCCACTTGCCGCGCATCGTCCGAGTAGTACGGCAAGTCAAAGCCGTTTCGCCCAGCCGTGCCAATCTGACAGCCGCGCACGTTCGCAGCGTCTTTGACCACGCGAAAGCCGAGTGCGCGCGCAACGGCGATATCCAGCTCTTTACTCATATCCCCTCCCTGTCTTACAATCAGTATAGCACGCTTGACAAGTATGGTACTATGTAAGACAGGCGAATAGGGGTGCAACCATATTCGGCTCGTGGAGAGCACTGAAACATTGTGGCCTATCGGTCAACTCGGCGGGGATAGTGTCTTCCTAATCATTCGGCTCGTGGAGAGCACTGAAACAGCGCAACCGCATACGCTTTCGCGGGGGCTTGCGACTTCCTAATCATTCGGCTCGTGGAGAGCACTGAAACTCTTCATTCAGAGGCTGATTGCATTCAGGGCAGACTTCCTAATCATTCGGCTCGTGGAGAGCACTGAAACTGCCCCATAATGAGATCTGGAAAGACGACGTACAAGCTTCCTAATCATTCGGCTCGTGGAGAGCACTGAAACGCGTGAATGGGGATAGCGACCGCACGCCGGTATTGAGTTGCAACCCTATTCGTCAATACATACTCACCCCTCGGGGCTTCTCGGCGGGCAGCGAACAGAGCGTTACGGCGCTTTTCTTGTTGCCCGCCTTTCCTATTGCCAGGACGGATTATGCCAGGAACGATCACAACAAGCCTGCTCAACTTTCGCGCCACGCCTGATCAGCGTGGCACAATCCAGCGTGCGGCAGCCGAGTGTCATCAGACGATGAGCGACCTGATGCGCGCGGCGGTGCTGGAATATGCCGCGCGGCGATTGGAGGAAAAGCGATGACACAGCCGCTACCCTGGATGCTAGAGCCGTGCGACCCCGAAGGCGCAACTGACCCGCAAGGCAACGTTTGGCCGCACGCCGTACGCGGGCGCAAGCCCGCAGGACGGCTCGTGATAGGCTATGGCTATAGTGAGCCGCAAGCGTGGCACGAAGCCGAGCAGAAGGCCGCACAGCACGACGCACGCGAGATGATCGGCGAGCGGGGCGAAACGATTAATCCTGCTATGATGGGGTATCCATTCATATGACAAAGCTCAGGGTACTTTGGGCGTCAGACGCGCCATGGGCTACCTCAGGCTACGCAGTTGAAACGGCGCTTACGTGCGTGCGATTGAAAGAGCATTGCGACCTGGCGCTGATCGCCACATTCGGGCTACACGGCGGTATGCAAGAATGGAATGGCATACCCGTGTTCCCTGGCGGCGCTGATGCCTTTAGCAACGACGTGATCGGCAAGGCGGCGAAAGCGTGGCAGGCTGATTGCATTATCACGTTGAAAGATGCGCTCGTGTTTCAGCCGCAAACATTTAACGGCTTTCGCTGGATTCCGATGACACCATGCGATCACGATCCGAGCACGCCGCAAGTGATTGAGCGCGTGCGCCAGAGCTACCGACCTATCGCCTACGCGCCGCACGGCTTTCGCGCGCTGCGCAAGGCCGGCCTCGATCCACTTTACGCTCCCCACGCCTACGATCCCGCTATCTACTACCCAATGGAGAAGGCCGACGCGCACAAGACGCTGGGATTGCCTGACGATCTGTTCATCATTGGCACGGTTGCGGTGAATAGGGGCGGCTTGCCAAGCCGCAAAGCCTGGATCGAAAACCTAGAGGCATTCGCCCAATTCGCACACGACAAACCGAATGTGCGCTACTTCGTGCATACTGATCTTGCAGATGACAACTACGAGGCAGGCGTGACATTGCGTGTGATTATCGCGCAACTCGGCATAGCGGATAAGGTACTCTTCTGCGACCAAGAACGCTATCGCTATGGCGGCTTTCCGCCTGAGTATATGCGCGCCTACTACAATAGCATCGATGTGCTGAATGCTGTCTCGAATGGTGAAGGATTCGGCATTCCGGTACTCGAAGCGCAAGCGTGCGGCGTGCCGGTGATCGTCGGTGATTGGTGCGCGCACGAGGACTTATGCTTTGCGGGCTGGAAAGTGGCAAAGCATGAGGCGCACCATTTCTACGATCAGCAGCAGGGCTATGTGTTCATTCCCAATCCAGCGGCAATAGCGGATAGAATGGGGCGCGCGTATACTGCGCTCTATCCGCCATGCGGCGTTGACTGGCGCGACGTTATGCGCGATCAGGCCATAGCAGGCGCAACGCCATACCAGATCGATACGGTCATTCGCGACCATTGGATACCGCTCTTGGCAGAGCTAGAGCGCGACATTCACAATCCACGATCACGCGGCGTGCTGCGGATCATTCGCAGGGAAGAGGTGTTTTCGATATGAGTGAAGTCAAACGCGGGCGTGGCCGGCCTCCGAACGATGGGCCGCAAAGCCGCACGCAAATTGAACGCTCCATAGCGCAATCCCGCCGCCGCTGGGAATACACCACGCTCTCATCTGAGCAGCCAATCCGCGCATCGCTGTATGATGACTACGGCGCTGATGGCTGGGAACTCGTCAGCGTGTATGTCCGAATGGACGCGGTACACGCGGTATTCAAGCGGGAGGTGCTATGAAGTCTCCGACGAATGCCGATCTTCATGAGATGCGCGAGAAGTTCATGCTTCCCGATTGGGATACTAGTGATTTTCTTGATTGGTTTGCTGAGTTCGGACGCGCAACTATTGAAGAGGTATTACAAGCGCGTGGCGAAACACTACCAGAAGCATATGATGAGGTACGATCATGACACAAGGCACTGTAGGATGGCTCTGCCCGAAGTGCAGCGCGGTGATTTCGCCATACGAAAAGGCGTGCGCGAAATGCGCGCCAGTCACGTCCATAAGCGGAGCAGGCACATACACGTTCACTCTTGGCAGCATATCGCTTGGAGGCATTTCAACATCAGGCACCGTGTCTCTGAGACCGCCCAATACTGACGCGCAGAAGCTTGAAGAGGCTCAGAAAGCCCGCGCAAAGGCTGAACGCAAAGCCGAGAAGTACAACGAATGGGCGGCTAAGATCATTGCGTTCTACGGACAAATGAGCGATCTCACGGAAGAGCTTGACGAATTGACCAATGAGCCTGCTGATATCGAGAATGACTAGAGGCGCACTGTAGTAGCGAATTTATGCACATATGCGATTGGGGGATTTATAGTGCCGCCGAAGATATCAATCGTGTCGCCGTTTCACAACGGCTTTGAACTTCTCCCTGATTACGAACACGCCACGCAAGGCGCTGAACTGATCATCGTCGATAACGGATCAGACGCGCCTACGGCAGATGCGTTAGCCACATTGCCGCCTGATCGCGGCAAGGTCATACGCAACGAGACGAATACCGGCTTTGCGGCGGCGAATAATCAAGGCTATGCGGCTTCGTCAGGCGATATTGTCATCTTCCTGAATAGCGACATTGCGGGCGATCCGGCGTGGCTCAAGCTCGTGGCAGACGATGTGAAGGACGGCGCGCTGTATGGCCCATCAGTCAATCAGCAGCTTGTCTACGGCCTATGGCTCCCGTATGTGGAGGGCTGGTGTATTGCGGCAACACGCAAGACGTGGGATAGGCTATTTCTTGACGAAATGGCGGGACTGGCCTATGGCCCATGGGACGAAGTTGACTATCCAGGGCCATATTGGGAGGATAACGATCTGTGCTTTCGCGCAATGTGCCTTGACATTGCGATCATTCACACGACATGGCCTATTCAGCACAAAGGCGGGCGCACGGCGGGGGCAATCGTCAAACACGGCGCAACGTTTGAAGCCAATCGCGCAACGTTTGTGAGCCGTGTCAAGCCGGTATGGGAGAAGATGCAAAAATGACAGATCGATGTCCAGCGTGCGGCGGCATTTTTGTGCCGTTTGGCGAAGTATATGTAGGCGATGGGATTGTGTGCCATTGTACAGTTGCGCGCTATAACGGGACGACGCGCATTGATCCATATCAAAAAAGCGCTATCGGCTGGGTGTGCGCGAAATGTGGCGCATCATACGCACCGTGGATTTACCGTTGTGAGCCGTGTTCACAGCCAAAAACGTATACGTCAACTTCAACACGAGGATTATAATGTTCGCACGCTATCAGCAGCACTATCATACACAATCGGACATTCAGCACCATCTCGGACTGCTGTTCTCACTGTCGCACGGCAACGTACTAGAGCTTGGCACGCGATCAGGCGTCAGCACAGCGGCGCTTCTGGCGGGCGTAGAACGTGCTGGCGGGCATCTTTGGAGCGTGGATATTGAGGACTGTAGCCAGGTCGCAGCCGGTCACGCGCAATGGACGTTCACGCAGGGCAGCAGCACCGACGAACTGCTTTTCAAGCGCATTTGCATGCAAGCCAATTCCAAAGGTCCGGCTGGCTTTGAATTTCAACTTATCCTGATTGACACATTCCATAGCTATGAGCAGGCAACAGCCGAGCTTGAATTGTGGCATCGTTCGGTAGCCATTGGCGGGCATATCGCCATGCACGATCCTGAAACGTTTCCCGGCGTCAGGCGTGCGGCGCAAGAGTTCGCAGACGCACGCGGCTGGCCGATCACGTTCGTGTTGCCGTGCAATGGTATGGCGATCATTTGGAGGCCGGAGTAGTGAACATGTATAAATATCCCTGGATACGAAATACGACCTACGATGAGCTTGACGAGTTCGTAAAGCGCCTACTTGGCTCGCTGATTATCTATTTGCCACCATATAAACTTGCTGGCGTTTACAATGAAATGGCGCATGAACTCGTCAAGATCGAAGGCGTCAGCACCGAGGGCGCAAGCTGGGCAATGGAGGGCGCGAATGAACGAACGTAGGCGCAGGTTGATACCCGTCAGTAGTATCTTTTTGATGCAACAAACATGGGCGCATACGGGCGAAGTAACGCATGTCAAGTGTACTGCGGGATTACCGCCTGATGCTACATTCGTCGGCTTGACGTATGACCACATGCGCGACGTGTACTACTTCTGCTATCAATCAGCCGAATGGGACGAAGTACCAGATTATCAGATGTTGCCGACATTCAGTCCGATGTTCGTGAATTTCAATGTCGCGCCATTTTTAGAGCGGGCAGAGAAGATACTTGAAACGTCCTATAGCGACGGCGCAAATGAGTGGCTTGCCGAATACCGCGCGTTCAAAAGGCAGACGGGATGGCCGGAATGAGCGAAGAAACGAACTGCAAAGTTCATGCCGCATCGCGCAATTTATTGCGCTTCTATCACGAGCGCCCGATCTGGCAACAGCAAATCATAAAATGGCTACTCGGCTACAAGGCGTGCCATTATCTTGAAATGCTTGATAGTTTGTTTGAGGATATGTAATGATAGTCGATGCGGTAACGTTTTTCAACGAGCTTGATCTGCTCGAATTGCGCCTATCCGAGCTTGATCCTGTTGTGGATAGATTTGTCATTGTCGAAGCGAATAGGACGCATAAAGGCACGCTCAAGCCGCTCCATTATGCCGAGAACGCAGCGCGATTTGCACAGTGGCATGACAAGATCGTGCATATCGTTTGCCCGCTTATGGACGACGGCGACGGTCTGCCAGCCATTCGGCGGCGCGAAATGACACAGCGCAATGCTATCTTGCAAGGCGTACGCGATTGTGCCGACGACGATATTATCCTGATAAGCGACTGTGACGAAATACCGCGCTCACATCTTGTGCCGACACACCTCGACGATGGCATTGTTGCGACCTATCTCCAGACGCTGTATTATTACAATCTCAACACGAACGCGCCGGATCGGATATGGCCTGGGACGCGCGTCTGCCGTGTTGCCGATGCGCGGGCATTAAGCCCGCATGTCATTCGCAATGGGCTAGGACAGCCGGATAGCATCTATCCGCTGTATCGACATATCAGCGGCGGCGGCTGGCATTACTCCTACTTTGGCGGCACGGTGGCAATCCACAATAAGATGACTGAATTTCTGCATCAAGAGCTTGTCACTGACGATAACGTGACAGCGCGGGCGATAGCCGAGAAAGTGGCAGCCGGAAAAGATATCTGGGGCCGGCCACACGAGCAAGAGTTTGTCATTGGGGCTGCTGTTGACTTGCCGTATACGATCCTACGTGACTTGCCTAAATGGACACGGCATTTCGCACACGGCTGGCAGCCTGAATTCCACGAGGACTGGTACAGCGGGCCGCAAGCACTCTACGTCGGCCAGCTCGCACGCACAGCGCCCGAAGGCGGAATTGTGGAGATCGGCTGCTGGGAAGGTCGCTCGGCTATCGTGCTCGCGCAAATGATTGCGCCGCGTGAATTGTACTGCGTTGATCACTGGCAGGGCAATACGGACGAAAATCCCGATCACGAGAGCGGCAAGATTGCGGCTGAACGCGATGTGTTCGATACATTTGCACTCAATATGCACTATTGCACAGCGAGTAACTACACAACGATATATCGTTCTTGGCAGGAATGGATTGTCGAATGGCCGCGCTGTACTGATGACAGCCGGATTGCCTTTCTGCATCTTGACGCCTCGCATGATCGTGCCAGCGTGCGCGATTGTCTACTCGCAATCACGCCGTTTCTCGTTGACGGCGCAATCTTGTGCGGTGATGATGCCTTCGATGAGCGGGTGCGTGACGGCGTGCGTGACGTGTTTCCTGATGCGGAGGTGATTGGGGAGCGTCTATGGAAAGTGGAGTATCATGCCTAACGATATTGAGCGCCTATCGGCGCAACGTGATCGCTTCCGTACGGCATTGGCCGCGCTTGTAGGCGCAGAAAGTGTTGAGGAGTTGCGGCAAATGAAAGCAGTTCTTCTTGTCATGGCAGTTCCGAATGAAGACAAAACTGCCATGCTTAATGCCATAAATGCACTCATGGAACAAGATGTGATTGCGGAGATGCCAAAGCCGGTATGTATCTGCGGTGGAGAGCCGCATGTCTCCGCTTGCCCTGCGAATACCGATCCGTTCTTGAAAGGCTTTCTATGACGATCACTGTCGATACCGTAATACTTGACATCATGGGAGCGCTTCAAACTTTGGCATCGGGCGTGTCAGGCGTAGTTGCGCCACAGCCTGCCGTCTATCCTACCGCACTCGACACAATGAGCGGACAAACATTTGTCATGACTGTGCTGCGTTCTGGCGAGGGGTGGCAGAAAGGGGCCGGATACAGCCAGGGCATTTATATCTTCGATGTCCTCGTGTTTCTCGATCCGGTCGCGCAAAGCGACATTCCCAGCCACGTTGTTGACGGCGCGCTGCTGTACCACCAGCTCATGAACGTGTTTGTCAAGAGTACGAACACGCCGCTGTTCAATCCAGGGCCATATCAGGCGACAATCCAGAGTGGTATGGACGGGTCGCATATCAGCGGGCCGGGGCCAAATCCATCACTCCGCTTTCGCGGCGTGGATTACTACGGCTTCGATATGAGTGTGCCGGTTCGCTGGCAGGCAGTACAGGTATGATCGATATGCACAACGGCTATTACACAATGCCCGAACCGCTCACGTATTCCGATGCGATCTATTGGGACTATCCCGCCGTACAGCAGGAATACGCTATTTCGTGGTCAGTGCTGAAATATGCGAACGTCGATATTCGTGCGGAGATCAATGCACGCATTCGTGCAACGTCACGTGATGAGGTGCGCGCTCTTGCGCCCGATTGGGCGCGATGGATTACGATTGTCAGCGAATATGAGCGCGACTATTGCACGATCATTCGCCATACCTATTATGAGCAGCCTGGATACAAAGAAATCAAGCTCTACCGCGCACCGTCAAGTACGCAATCGTTTCGCATTATGCCGCAAGGCGGTGCAATGATTGAACTGCCATTGCGTCAGCTATCCTACTATGGTGGTACTGCGCGGGGTGCGCTCCATGACAATATACTCTACCTCGTGATCTAGCGCGGCTTGACCGCTATGCTATACTATCTGTAGGCCGGTGATGCCGTGTTCCATGCATGACGTTTTGGCATACTTTGTCGCTACCTCTGCGACGCTCACGCAAGCGGGCGAAAAATCACAAGGCTGTGTAAGCCAGCCTGGTATGCCGAGATCATTTATCGCGCCAAAGTCGAGCAATGAGACGGTAGCATTTATGGAATAAGTGTCTACAGGAGCGGTGTAACTCCGCAAGGCGCGTCCAACACTCAATTTAGGGATCAGTGGGGATCGCATTGGGCTGAGTAATTGTGTGTGATTGTGTCATGGCCGTCCAGCCGTGGCATGATGGGCGAAAAGCCGCACACCCCAGCAGGACGGGTTAGAACGCGGATACGAAGTTGAAATATACGGCTGTTACCCGCTATACCAGAGCAGCGCCGGATAGCTCAATTATCCAAACAATGCAATCCTATTCCAAACACTGATCCCGCTCACAATCTATTCCCATCGGTGCAAACATCGGCGGGCCGCGTTATGCGGCTCGCCGTTTTGTTGTTTCGCTTTAGGAAAGGTAACGAAAAATGCCTGGGCCAGGCCGTAAAGAGCTTCGCAGCCTTAGACTAAAGGCTGAAACGACAAACGGCGTTGTGGTAAGTCCCCGTTTCCTTTGGCGCGGGCCGGTCGAGGGGATTGACGACAAGCGCGAAGTCAAGCACGTCGATATGCAAGTCGGCATCTTCGGCGGTACGGACGATATCTATATCCCCAAGCTGCTCGCAGAGCTGCAAATACCGACCACAGAAGCGACATTCGAGCAAATCCCCGATCTGTTCCTCATGGCCGGCTTTGGCACATCGGGCGGCAACCGCGCCGGCAGTGCGCAAGGCGCAAGCGGCAGTAGTACCATCTTCACCCTGATCGCGCCTACCACGACAGTACCGATCACCTACTCGTGTACTGCCGAGGTGGGGGATAGCGAAGTCGGTGGCAATACCGGCTATGCGGAAGTGATGGAATACTGTCTGGCCGATGAGTTGAAATTCGAGTTCAAGTATGGCGAGGCTGTTAAGGTATCCGCTACCTTAATGGGAAGGCAGGGCACGCCGACAAACGCGCTGGGCACGTTCAGCAACGCTGGTACGCTGGTATCGAACATCGAAGAGATACTTTCTGGACTTGGCTCATTTTGGCTATCGCCGGTCGGATCGGGCTATGGCACGGGCGCGGTAACAGCGGGAAACATTCTATCGGGGCAGCTCACATTCAAGCCGAAGTGGGCGCGTAAATATCCCGTTGATGCGGGCGTGCTCTACTTCTCCACCGCCGTGTATGCAGGTATGGATATCACTGGCGAAGTGACGCTGGAAAATCAGATCAGCGGCACATATGGCGCGGCGGGATCAGCCGGTCAAGTCGAGAAGTGGCGCAATCAGCAGCCGGAGCTGATGCGTATGTCGTGGCCGGGCGGCGCTATCCCAGCTGGCACGACGCAGCTCAACAAGCTGTTCCAGATCGATATCCCAATCACCTGGGATAGCTTCGACAAGCTGGGAGATATCGACGGCAACGATATTCGCGTGGGCAAGTTCACCAGCAAGTACAACGCGCTCACGAACGCGGGCGGGCGTGGGACTGTGACGATTGTACGGCAAGGCACGTCGGAGTTTTCTGGCGCTTAATTTTAACTGAAGAAACGCTTAATCCATCAGAGAGGATCAATCGATGGAAACCAAACCACTCTGGTATACCGCCTTATCCCCACGCGAGCAGGCCACAATCGACCACGCACGCGCCTATGCCGCGCTGTACGCGGCGGCAGGCGTGCCAGGCCACAGCGCACACCTCCTCATTGCCAAGTTAGCCGATCTCTTGGACGGCGCTCCATCGCGTCCGCAAGTGGAGGCGCGCTAATGGCAACGATCTTCAAGCTCACAATCCAGATCGGCAAGGGCGAGGACGCACACGAGCGCGAGATCAGTATCGATCCTGAGCAAATCCCCATGGGCGTTTTGGAGGACTTAGAAGACCTCGGCAGCGCACACGATTGGAAAAGCATCAGGCCGATCATTTCTGAATTGTTCGGACTGACGAAAGACGAGTTTCGATCCATGACTGCCGGCCAGTTCATGCAGATTGCACAGGCTCTCCCATCGGCCATAGCTGAAGCTACGTCAATCCCAAACGTGAACGTACCGCTATCCGGCTGATGCTGCATAGCGGGGTAGATCGTGGCGTGCCGTTCTGGATGGGCGTGATCCAAATGGCCGAAGAGTGGTCAACATATCCCGGCGATCTCGTAAAGAAGCCAGGGTCGCTCCGCTGGGCCGCACGCTGGGCAGCCTATCGCAAAGAAGTGGCGTGGGTGCAGGAAGAACGATCTAAGAAGTAGGCAGCATTGGCCGCGACGATCCGTATTGAAGTAACGACCTCTGGCGGATTAGATTCCGTCAAGAAGGACGTAGCCGATTTAGGCCGTGCCGCTCAGAAAGACGGCGGCGGCGGCTTCAGTGCGCTTGGCGAAATAGCGACCGGTGCGCTCCGAAAGATCGGAGAGATGGTCGTTAACGTCGGTGTGGCGGCGTTCCAGAAATTCGGCCAAGTCATCGGTGACAGTATCTCCATTGCGCGCGAAAGCAATCAGATCAATGCGCAAACGGCGCAAGTCATCAAATCGACAGGCGAAGCAGCAGGGGTCACGACACAGCACGTTCAGGACTATGCCGCATCACTTGACGCTGCTTCCGGGAAAAGCCTCTTCAGCCAAGAACAAATCCAGCAATCGAGTAACCTGCTGCTCACGTTCACCAATCTGAAAGGCGGCATACTCGACGCCGCTACTGCTATCTCTACGGATATGGCGCAAGCCCTCGGCGGCGCTCCAAAGGACGCGGCTATTCAGCTTGGCAAGGCACTGAATGATCCAGTCAAAGGAATCACGGCGCTTACGCGCGTCGGCGTCACGTTCAGCGGTGAACAAAAGGCCATGATCAAGGCCATGACCGAAGCGGGCGATACCGCTGGCGCGCAGAAGGTCATTCTCAACGAACTCAACAAAGAGTTTGGGGGAAGCGCGGCAGCAGCGGCAGCGGCAGATGGAGGATTTGCGCAGTTTCAAGGCCAGCTTCAAGAGATGGAGAAGACCATCGGGCAGGCGATACTACCGATCCTGGGTCAACTCATGGGCGCGCTGAATACCACACTCATGCCGATCATTGCCAGTGTTGCCGATGGATTTAAGACCCTCGTCGGCGATATGAGCGATGCGTTTGGCGATGGCGGGATAGGTGCGGCGATCAATGTGTTTCTGAATGAACTATTCGGGCTAGATACAAATGTCGGCTTTGTCATCAACGATATTATCACGACATTTACGACGCTGATCAGCGATGTGAGTAGTGCATTCCAGGACGGTGGCATCGGTGCGGCGATCAATGTCGTATTAAATGAACTCCTCGGACTAGACACGAATATCGGTTTTCTCGTTGATGATTCGATTGCTGGTTTGCAGAACGCGCTTCAAAACAATATCATACCGGCATTTCAAGCTGTCTGGACGGTGATACAAACACAAGTAATGCCGATCCTCTCCGATCTTGCGACCGCTGTGGTTCCATTACTCGGCGCGGCGATACAAGTGCTTGCTGGCTTCTGGACGAATGTCCTTGTGCCAGCGGTCATGGTGTTTTGGAATGTGCTCACAACTGTGGTACTGCCAGTGATCGCGGCGCTGGCCGGCTGGCTTCGTGATAACTTGCCTGGCGCTATTCAATCCGTTGCGGATTGGTTGACAGGAACGCTCTTTCCAGCATTCCACCAGGTCTACGACTTCATCAGCGTGAACGTGATCCCGATCCTGGCCGATGTTGCAAAATGGCTGATTGATAATGTACCGGTGGCTATCCAAAAAACAACTGACTTTTGGAATAACACGCTTTGGCCTGCACTCAACAAAGTATGGGTATTCATTCAGGACAATGTGATCCCGATCATTGTCAAAATCTCTACCGAGGTATTTGACGCGCTCAACAAGGCCGTCCAAGATGTTTCGACATTTTGGACAAATACGCTTTGGCCGGCCTTACAAAAAGTATGGGCATTCATTCAAGATAGTGTCATTCCCTTGCTGACCGCGCTGGCGAATGTGGCGATTGCGCTCGTCAAGAAGGAAGTCGAGCTATTAGCGGCGCTATGGAATAACGTCCTATGGCCGGCACTCAACAAGGTATGGGCGTTCATCAGCGATAACATTATTCCGATCATGAAGCAACTGGTTGAGAAGTACTTTGCAGACTTGAAAGTCACCACGGACGCCATCGCAAAGCTATGGAATGATGTGCTCTATCCCGCATTGATGAAAGTCTACCAGGCTGTGTACGATCATCTTGCGCCGACTTTGGCGACATTTAACGATAACGTGCTACAGCCAATGCAGGGATTTTTCTCGGATATCGGCACATCGGTACAGGATTTAATTCAATGGATCAATGAACTGGTGAAAAAAATCAATGCGGTCAAAATACCTGACTGGCTTCAGGGCCATAGCCCGCCGCCGATGGCAGAATGGTTCAGCTATATCGGAGAAAGCGTGAAGGGCGTCAATCAGCAACTGCCCACACTGGCGATGAACCTTGCGGCGCAACTTGGGCCGACTGGCAGTTCAATTAGCAACACGGCGTCAACGCGCAGCTTTACGTATGCGCCGACTGTCTATCAATCCGGCGGCGGCGATATGCCGATGGACTTGGCATTAGCATCTAGCCTAGCGAGCGTATGATATGCCTCTCGGAATAGGTTCCGGCCTCTGGGCAATTTGTCAGCCGATTGACGAAACGAATATTTCGCTGAATCCATCGTACGAGTTCGGCACTTCGGGCGTGGTCGCTCTTCAAAGCGCCACGCTCGGCACATCGTCTGCATTCCAGCGTTACGGCGCGTGGTCGCTCCAAGTCACGCCGAATGGTAATGGCACGTCGGGCGCGTATCTCGGCACATGGACAACGGGCAACGGGACAGCCTACAGCGTGGGCGCATGGATACTTGCCGCCAATGGCGTACCAATGCGTATGGCAATCGGGAGTAACAACGGACTAGGGCTTACCAGCGGCTCTGTGACGTTCACGGGCGGCGGCACATGGCAATACTATAGCTGTAGCTTGGTAGAAGCCGCGCAAGGCACGCGGAGCGTTGTTGTACAGAAGACGAGCGGGAATAGCGTTGCGCCGTTCTATGTTGACGGTTTGCGCGTTAGTCCGTGGGATGACGGCGTTGATCGCGCCACGACCTACTTTGATGGGGATACGGGCGGCGGCACATGGCAAGGCGCGCAACAAGCGAGTGTCAGCACGCGCACAGGCCAATATCGCGGCGGCGGGTCAATCGTAGCGCTGGCCGACTTAGGGCTACAAGTCGATCAAATGCTGGGCGTGGGCATGCCGCCGATAGAGGACAGTAATCAGAGCTATGCGATTACGGACGGTGCGGAGTTCCAACGCCAGCGTGCGGCAAGCCGGCATTTCACACTCACGGCAAAGCCGATTGTGGGCACCACGCTGGCAGACTTTCACAACACGCGCCGCACGCTGATTGATCTCTTCAAGCCTGACCTCGTGACGCCACAGCAGCCGATTAGTATGCTGTACTATGGCGGGCAAGGCACGATTGGCGTGCAAGCCTATTATGAGAAGGGCTTGGAGCTGGGCAACATGGATGGGCCGATAGCCGAGAATGCTGCCGTCTCATTCGCCGCATATGATCCGTATTGGTACGCGCCGACGCATCAAGGTACGACGTTAGGGCCAAGATCGGCTATCGGCTCATCGAATTGGATTATGCAACGCAATGCGCTCGGCAAATGGGGAAGCGTCGGGCAAGGCGCGGGGCCGAATAACTACGTTTACGATTTGCTGAATAATGGCAACGGAACGATTTTTCTCGCAGGAAGCTTCTCGGCTGTTGACGGGACTGTGGGCGCGAAATACCTTGCGCAGTATATCCCGCAAACAAACACCTTTGGCACATTGATCGGCGGTACAGCGAGTAGTGAGACGTACAGCCTTGCCTATTCGCCTTCTGGTACGCTCTTTTTCAGCGGCAATTTCACCACGGTCGCTGGCACAGTCGGAGCGCGATATATCGCGCGCTGGGCGAATAACCTTTTTGGCACACTCCAAGGCGGCACAGTCGCGACCCAAACGACAGTCTACCCTACACTCATCTATACGCCGACTGGCACGCTGTTTGCGGGCGGGGATTTCACGACGGCGGCGGGAACAAACTCCGGGCCTGTTGCTCTGTGGAATGGCGCGAATTGGGGCACGCTCGCGGGCGGATCGATCTCACAAACGACCTACGTACTCGTCTATGATCTGCTTTATGCGAAAGACAATTCCATCTATGCGGCGGGATCATTCACACGGGCGGGCGGGACGCTTGCAAATAATATCGCACGCTATGCCAATGGCGGG
>Ga0209069_10000278_pt1 | contig 22213 bp, 18 predicted proteins | sample Str013_2_FD_187202 | JGI IMG/M metagenome (GOLD analysis project Ga0209069, IMG submission 187202) | Freshwater sediment microbial communities in response to fracking from Pennsylvania, USA - Straight Creek_MetaG_SC_2013 (SPAdes) (version 2) | ecosystem: Environmental > Aquatic > Freshwater >...
CGGCTTCGATATCCGTTTCGACGCCATTGAGGCGAAATCGTACACTCGGCATATTGCGTTTCTCTATTGTAGCTTGTCGAATTTCCTGACGACTTCAGCCCATTTCACAATATCGTCGCGCAGGAACTTGTCGAATTCTTCCGGGGTCATCGACATCGGAACCGCTCCCTGTTGCATCCAGAGCTTGACAATATCCGGCCGCTTGACCGCGGCATTCACGGCCGCATTGATCTTGTCGACGATGGGCTTCGGCGTACTCGCCGGCGCCATCAATCCGAGCCAGATGGTCGCCTCATAACCAGGAAGACCGGCCTCAATCGCTGTCGGTACATTCGATAGTACGGTTGAGCGTGTCTTGCCGGTGGTGGCGAGCGCGCGCACCTGGTTCTCGGCGACGTTGGGATTCATCGCCGGAACCGCGTCGATCATCATCTGTACCTGACCACCGATAACGCCGCTGCGTGCTTCGCCGCTGTTGCGATAGGGCACATGCACAACGTCGATGCCAGCCATGGTTTTGAACAGTTCTCCGGCCATGTGATACGGCGTACCCTGGCCCGACGACGCATAGTTCAGCTTGCCGGGCTGCGATTTAGCCAGTGCAATGAATTCCTGGAGGGTATTCGCTTTCACGGCGGGATGAATCACGATCACCAAATCGGAGGAATTGACCGGGGCGATCGATACCAGATCTCGCATCAAGTCATATTTGCGTTGAGGAACCAGGGATTCGTTCGCCGTCTGGGTGTTCGACATCATCAGCAACGTGTATCCGTCGGGCGGTGACTTGGCGGCTTCCAGCGTCCCGATCACGCCGCCGGCGCCGGTTCGGTTCTCTACCACGAAAGGCTGACCGAAATTTTCCTGCAACACGTTGCCGATGAGACGCGCCATCACATCGGCCGGTCCTCCAGCTCCGAACGGGACGATGATCTTGATTGGCCGGGTCGGATAATCCTGCGAGAATGCCGGTGAGCCAAAGGTCGGTATCGCGCAAAGAGTTGCTGCCAACACCAAAGCAAACCTCGGGCTCGTCATGATGCGCCTCCGAATTCCGTTTTGTTCCTTGCGGGCAAGTTTAGCTGCAATGCGAACAGGCTGTCGACGATAGACTCGAGACCGGGCATGGGAATAATAGATACGTGCCGGTGTACCGGAGTTAGCCAACACCGTCGGGGAATGAGATTATGAATCGTCGAATTTCGCGACGCAATCTGATCAAGGGTACCGGAGTCTTGCTTGCAGGCGCGGCTTTCTCCACCCGCGTGATGGCTGAGGCGCCGCCCGCGGAACCGGTCACGCCGGCGCTGGTCGAAGCAGCCAGGAAGGAGGGCCAGGTCATCTACTACACCTCGACCGACCTTCCGGTCGCCGAGAAGCTGGCGAAAGCCTTCGAGGCGAAATATCCGGGGATAGCGGTACGCGTTGAGCGCACTGGCGCGGAGCGCGTGTTCCAGCGCATTGGTCAGGAGTATTCCAGCAACATCCGTGCCGTCGATGTGGTGAATTCGTCCGACGCCGCCCACTTCATTGTGTGGAAGCGCGACGGCATTCTGGCGCCGTACGTACCCGAGGAAGTCGCGAAATTCTATCCCGCCGAGCACAGGGATGGCGATGGTCAGTTTGCGAGCTTCCGCGTCTGGTTAAGCATTATCGCCTACAATACCAATCTGGTGAAGTCTGAGGACGCGCCGAAAAGTTTCGCCGATCTGCTCGATCCCAAATGGAAGGGCAAGATCGTGAAAGCGCATCCTGGCTACAGCGGCACCATCATGACCGCGACCTACCAGATGCAACGGGACCTCGGCTGGATCTTCTTCGAGCAACTCGCCAAGCAGAACATCATGCAAGTACAGTCATCGGCCGATCCACCGAAGAAGCTGGATTTGGGTGAACGCGCGGTCATGGCCGACGGCAATGAGTACAACATATTCCAGATGAAGGAGTCGGGTCGTCCAGTCGCACCGGTCTATGCCAGCGAGGGATCTCCGTTGATCATCGGCCCCAATGGTATTTTCAAAGGTTCGCCCAATCCTAATGCGGCGAAGCTGTTTCAGTCGTTCAGCCTCGGGCGCGAAGCCCAGCAGCTTATCATCGACGTCGGCGGCCTGCGCTCGGTGCATCAGCAGGCGCAGGAGAAGGCAGGACGCAAGGCTCTAAAGGACATCAAGACCATGAAGGATGACGCCGCCGCAGTGGAAAGAGAAGGCGATTCGATCAAGTCGCGCTACACCAAAATCTTTCGCGTCTGACGGGCATGGCCTCCGAGTTGCCTATGATCTCGGTAGCCGAAAACCTCGCCGCGAAGATCGTCGCGCTGAAGCCGGGCGATTTATCGGCCTTGACCATGCGCAAGTGTGAGGACTTGTTGACGGACGTCGTGGGCCTCTGCGTCACGGCACGAAAGGAGGACTATATCACGAGCGCCATGGCCGGCTGGGACGATGACGGTCCGTGCACCGTGATCGGGCACAGGCGAACGCTGACGGCCGCAGGGGCCGCCTTCGTCAACGGTACCGCCGCGCATGGCGAGGATTTCGACGACACGTTCGAAGGCGGGCCGGTACATGCCGGTGCGGTGATCGTGCCGGCCGTGCTGGCCGCGTGCGAGCGGTATCATCCGGACGGACGAATGGCGTTGTCGGGAATTGCGATCGGCGCGGAAGTGCTATGTCGTTTGAGCCTTGTGGTGCCGAAAGCCATACACAAGGCCGGCTTTCATCCGACGGCGATTTTCGGGGTCATGGGCGCGGCGGCGGGGGTTGGAGCGGCGCTGGGACTGAACGCCCCCCAGATTGTCGACGCGCTCGGCATAGCCGGGAGCATGGCGGGCGGTATCATCGAATATCTCGCTGAGGGCGCCTGGACCAAGCGCCTGCACGCCGGCTGGGCGGCGCAATCGGGTATCCACGCGGCGCTGCTTGCGAGAGCCGGTTTTGTCGGCCCGCGGACGGTATTCGAGGGCGCGCATGGGCTGTTCCACGGTTTCGCGCGTACGCCTCACGGAGACTACGACGCTCTAACGAGCGATTTCGGTGTGCGATGGGTAACCGACACGCTGGCGTTCAAACCCTATCCCTGCGGAACCATGGCGCAGCCATATATCGACTGTGCGCGGCGGCTAGCCGCGCGCGGCATCAAGTCCGAGGACATCTCTGAAATCGTCTGCGAGGTCGCGGAGGGGACAGTGCATCGGCTGTGGGAGCCGCTCGCCGAGAAACAACGGCCGCGAAACGGATATGCCGCCAAATTCGCCGTGCCCTATCTGCTAGCGGCGGGATTCGTACGCGGTGGTGTCGGGCTCGGCGCGTTCACCGAGGACGCGATCCGCGATTCGCAGGTGCTTGGACTGGCGGCGAAGGTAAAGTTCACGATCGACCCGGATAATCCCTATCCGAATAGCTTTACTGGCCATCTCCGCGCCACGTTGACGGACGGGACCAAGATAGAGGAGCGTCAGCTTCATCTGAGAGGTGGCGCGCAGGAGCCGCTGACCCGGCAGGATGTGACCGAGAAATTCGCGCTCAACGTCGAACACGGCGGCTGGAGCAGAGCGCAAGGCGACGTGGCGCTAAGCCTGCTGGGTAGACTTTATCGTGGGAAGATCGATCTGAGCGCATTGCGCGGCTGAGATACAAACTTGCGATTAGATTGAGGCTGGGTCAGCAAGAGTCCGAGGTCTGATTTGAATATGTTCAAGACTTTGATGGTCCGATTGGGCGAATATTCGGACAATCCGGATTCCCTGGCAAAAACTGCAGGAACGATCTCCCTTGTCGTTGCGAGCAACCAGCCTTTCTATCCGCTTTATCTCTACGCAATCGTTGGACAGCAGGCATGGCCATCATGGTTTACCCTGCTTACGACACCATTTTTTGTCGCAGTTCCCGCTGTTGCCAGACGCCACTCGCTTGCGGGACGAGCGATGCTTCCAATTGTCGGCGTCGCGAACACGGTCCTTTGCGTCAAATTGATTGGTCTGGCGACCGCCGTGGAATTGTTTTTATTGCCCTGCATTCTTCTTGCGACGATCCTCTTTCGGCCGGCCGAACGGATCGTCACGATACCTGTTCTGGTTGCGCCGTTCGCGGCCTATCTTGCACTAGACGGAAAGCTAGGTGCGCCCCTGCAGCTATTTGGCGTTGAAAGCTACAGCTCGATTATTGTGTTGCACGCATTCAGCGTCGCATCGCTCACGGTGCTGATCGGTATTCTGTTCGCGTCAATCCTGCCACCGCGATGATATCTCACGATTGTTGCCGGTAAGTCGATTTGTAACGACGTTGCTTTGAAGGAACGGAAACGAACATGTCGGAACTCGTAGGCAAGGTAGCTGTCGTCACCGGAGCAGGGCGTAATATAGGCCGCGCCATTGCGTTGGATTTGGCGCGCGCCGGTGCCTTCGTTGTAGTCAATGTGCGAAGCAATGCGACCGAGGCGGTGGCTGTCGCAAGCGAGATCGAGGCCATGGGACGGAAGACGCTCGTGCATGTCGGAGACGTCGCGGATGCTGCCTCGGTACAGGTTATGGCAGATGGGGCGGTCAAGCGGTTCGGGCGACTCGATATCCTCGTCAACAACGCAGCGCTGCGGCGGGAAAAATCGTTCGGCGAAATGAGCTACGACGACTGGCGCGAAATCATGGATGTGACCCTCGACGGCACATTCCATTGCGTCAAGGCTTGCCTGCCGGCCTTGAAGAAAAGCGGGGCGGGCGCCATCGTCAATATCGGCGGCCTGAGTGCGCATACGGGCGCGAAAGGCCGGGCTCATGTGGTGACGGCGAAAGCCGGCATTATCGGTTTTACGCGAGCCCTAGCCCATGACCTCGCGGACGATGGCATTACCGTAAATTGCGTGGTTCCGGGCTTGATCGGGACGCCAAGGCCAGAGGGAAAGCCGGAACCGGCGCATCACCTCACTCACCGGACCATTACCGGCGAGCGAGGCCAGCCAGAAGATGTCGCAGCAATAGTGCGTTTTTTGTGCGGACCGGGGGCGCGCTACATCAATGGACAGGCGGTTCATGCCAGCGGCGGCGCGTATTTCGGCTCATGATGCCCGGCTTTCGCTGGGGTTTCCCGGAGAATGGGTCTCGGCTCTCGCACCATTTGATGTTATTAAGTGAGGTATGAACCAGCACGCCAAAATCGACATCCGGCACTCCACATGCCCGCACGATTGCCCGTCGGCCTGCGCGCTGGATATCGAGGTGATCGACGATCGTAGCATAGGCCGGGTGCGCGGTTCCAAATTGCAGACCTATACTGCCGGGGTGGTCTGCGCCAAGGTCGCACGCTACGCCGAACGTATTCATCATCCGGACCGGTTGATCTATCCGATGCGCCGGACCGGACCCAAAGGATCCGGCCAATTCGCACGTATGTCCTGGGACGAGGCGCTGGACGAGATCGCGGCTCGATTTGATCAAGCCGAACAAGAATTCGGGGCTGAATCGGTTTGGCCTTACTATTACGCTGGCACCATGGGATTGGTGATGCGCGATGGCATCAACCGCCTGGCCCATGTGAAGAAGTATTCGCGGTTCTATTCCACCATCTGCGCCAACATAGCGCGGGTCGGTTTTGCGATTGGCACGGGAAAAATTGCCGGCGTCGATCCGCGCGAAATGGGCGTATCTGATCTCGTGGTGATCTGGGGCACTAATCCCGTCAACACCCAGGTCAACGTGATGACTCACGCAATGCGCGCCCGCAAGGAGCGTGGCGCGAAGATTGCGGCGATCGACATCTACAACAACGACACCATGAAACAGGCCGACATCAAGATTCTGTTGCGGCCGGGCACCGACGGGGCCTTTGCCTGCGGCGTCATGCATGTTTTGTTCCGCGAGGGTTACGCGGACAGGACCTATCTCGACCACTACACCGATTGTCCTGACGAACTCGAGGCGCATCTTGCGACCCGCACGCCGGAATGGGCTTCGTCGATATCGGGCGTACCGGTCGAGGAGATCGAGGCGTTCGCGGGTACCGTCGGCCAGACCAAGCGTGCGTTCTTTCGTCTCGGCTACGGCTTTACCCGCAGCCGCAACGGTGCTGCGCAAATGCACGCAGCGCTGTGTATCCCGGCGGTGACTGGCGCATGGCAATACGAAGGTGGTGGCGCGTTTTTCAATAACTTCGCGATCTGGAAGTTCAATGAATCGGTCATCGAAGGTCACGACGCGATCGATCGAACAACCCGCTGGCTCGACCAGTCCCAGATCGGACGGATTCTAACCGGCGACGCCGAGGCGCTGAAAGGGGGCCCGCCGGTCAAGGCGATGCTGATCCAGAACACCAACCCGATGACGGTGGCGCCGGAGCAGGCGCTGGTACGGCAGGGTTTTGCGCGAGAAGATCTGTTCATGGTGGTGCATGAGCAGTTTATGACCGAAACCGCTCAGATGGCCGATATCGTTCTGCCTGCGACGATGTTCATGGAACATGACGATCTTTATTATGGCGGCGGTCACCAGCATATTTCGGTCGGAGCCAAGCTGGTCGATCCGCCCGGCGAGTGTCGTTCCAACCATGAGGTGCTACAGGCTCTCGGCCGTCGCCTCAATGCCGTGCACCAGGGATTTGAAATGTCGCCGCGCGAGCTGATCGATGCGACATTGAAGAAGAGCGGTCACGGTGACATCGAAACGCTGGAAGCGGATCTGTGGCGTGACATCCAGCCGGATTTCCGTACCTCGCATTACCTCGATGGCTTCGCGCACGCCGACAAGAAGTTTCATTTCAAGGCCGACTGGGCGAACCCGCCCTTCGGCAACGCCGGTATGGGTCCCTGGGACCGGATGCCGTCGCTGCCCGACCACTGGAGCGTTATCGAGGAAGCGGATGAGGCACATCCGTTCCGGCTCGCGACCAGCCCCTCTCGTAGCTTCCTCAATACCAGTTTCAATGAGACACCGTCGTCGATTGCGCGCGAAGGCCGACCGAGCGTGATGATGCACCCGAAAGATGCTGCTGATCTCGGTATTGAGGATGGCGACGCGGTCCGGCTCGGTAATATCCGCGGCGAGACTACGTTGGCGGCAAAGCTATTTGACGGGATGCGCCGCGGAGTTTTGATCGCCGAATCGATCCAACCGAATAAGGCCCATATCGGAGGCCGCGGCATCAACACGCTCACCGGGGCGGAAGCCGTCGCCCCTGTGGGCGGTGCGGCATTTCACGACAACAAGGTTTGGGTCAAGAAGATCGGACCCGCCGTCTAAATCGCCTCTTGCGGTCCGGCGTCATCCTGCCGCAAATGTTCGTCGAACCTGGCAACCGGCGAGCGGGATAATGACGGACAATACCAGCGTGTTACACAAAAAGCGCGGGCAGTCTTTCTGGATTACCATCAACAGGCCCGACAAGCGCAACGCCATCAATGCCGACGTGGTGGCCGGCATCACCAGGGGCTATCGCGACGCCCATGACGACAACGAAGTCCGTGTCATCGTCCTGACCGGTACCGGCGACAAGGCATTTTGCGCGGGGGCCGACCTCCAAAACAGCGGCGCCGCGTTTGCGATGGACTTTTCCAGGCCGAATGTGGACTACGCCGATCTGTTGCGGCTATCGCAGAACGCGACCAAGCCGGCAATCGCGAGGGTGGGCGGCGTCTGCATGGCGGGCGGCATGGGTCTCTTGTGCATGACCGACATGGCGGTCGCCGCCGATCACGCGATCTTCGGGTTGCCCGAAGTGAAGGTCGGCGTATTTCCGATGCAGGTGATGAGTTTGCTGCAGTCGATCGCGCCGCGGCGCCTTGTCAACGAATGGGCGTTGACCGGCGAACCGTTCGACGCTGACAGCGCGCAATCCGCAGGACTTCTCAACTACGTGGTGCCTTCGGCCGAACTCGACGCCAAGATCGATTGGCTGATTGGACGCATCATCGACAAGTCGCCGACGGCCATCCGACGCGGCAAATACGCAATGCGGGCGATCGCATCGATGTCGTTCGATGAAAGCATAGCTTACACCGAAAGTCAGATCGCTCTGCTGGCGATGACCGAAGACGCCAAGGAAGGGCTCAAGGCTTTCGGCGAAAAGCGCAAGCCATCATGGCCGGGACGATAGGTCAATTTTTCACGCAAGAAAGGCCGCGGGTTCCTCGCGAGAAACGTCCACACTTTCGTCCCCTGTATGCCGGGGCGGTTCGCGTTCGCTAAGAAGCGCTTTCTTAGCTAACCAGGAACGGCTTTCAGGCCGCCGGCCTCGATACCTGCGACCGCGCAAGCTTCGTCATTGTCCGAAGTATCGCCGCTTACGCCGATGGCGCCTATCAGCCTGCCTCCGCCGTCCTGAATCAGCACGCCGCCTGGCACCGGGACAATTCGGCCCTGCGCTAGCGTGTTTACGGCGCTGATGAAATAGGCTTGCTCCTGCGCGCGCTGGAACAGCGCCCGTGACCCCATGCCCATCGCAAGTGCACCGTAGGCCTTGCCATGGGCGATCTCGGCCCGCATCAGACTGGTGCCATCCTGCGCGGCTGTAACTTTGACGCAGCCGCGTGCATCGAGAATAGTGATGACGAGCGGTTTCAGCTTTTTTTCGACGCCCTTTGCAAGTGCGGCGTCCAGAATCTTGCGGGCGACGTCGAGGGTAAGTTCAGTCATCAATGGGATCCTTTGCGGCAGAGAGGGAAATTTGATCGGTTTTCCCGCGGTCAAGGCTCATGGCCAATATGCGCGCGACATGGACGGCAGCGCGGGCGGTGCCATCCTTGATCTGATGCCGGCACGATGTGCCGTCGGCCACGATCAGTGTTGCATCGTCGGCCCCACGCACGGCAGGCAGCAGCGACAATTCGGCCATATCCATGGAAGCCTGGTAGGTATCCGCGCCGTAACCAAACGCACCTGCCATACCGCAGCAACTGGACTCGATGGTCTCAACCGAAAGATATGGAATCAGTCTAAGCACCTGCTCGACTGGCTTGAATGCATCAAATGACTTCTGATGGCAGTGGCCGTGTACGATGGCTTTACCGGTGATCGCGCCAAGCGGCAGCTTTAGACGGCCGATTTCGGCCTCGCGCACCAGGAATTCCTCAAACAACAGCGACTGCCCGCTGACGCTTCTGGCTTCCTTGTCGGTGCGTAGTGACAATAGCTCGTCTCGGAGTGTCAGCAGGCAACTCGGTTCGAGTCCGAGGATCGGCACGCCGCGGCCAGCGAATGGCGCATAGGTCGTTACCAGCCGATCCAGTTCGGCGCGCGCCTCGTCGACAAGCCCCACGGAAAGGAATGTCCGCCCGCAGCACAACGGTCTTCCGCGATTAGCGGGCGTCGGGAGATGGACGCGGTATCCGCCTTCGACCAATACCTGCAACGCAGCCTCGAGGTTTTCCCGCTCATAGGCCCGGTTGAATGTATCGGCGAACAACACCACTTCGCGGCCGTTTTCGGGCCCGACGGATTCGGTGCCGGGTTCGAATGTGTCACGACGGAACGCCGGCAGCGCACGCTGCGTACTAATGCTGGCGAATTTCTCGAACAGCCGTCGAAGCAAGGGGCTGTTGTTGCGCCAGTTAGCGACGGGCGCGAAGCGAGAAGCCAGCCCCGCGTATCGCGGTAGATAGGCGATCAGGCGGTCGCGCAGTGAAAGCCCGTGTTTTCCCACGCGAGCGGCCAGAACCTCGATTTTCATTTTGGCCATATCGACCCCGACCGGGCATTCGTGACGGCAGGCCTTGCAGGATACGCAGAATTTTAGCGTATCGATCATTTCGTCCGATGCCAGTGCGTCCGGCCCTAGTTGACCGGAGATCGCCAGCCGCAGCGTATTGGCGCGACCACGTGTTACGTCTTTCTCATTGCGGGTGGTGCGATACGAGGGACACATCACGCCGCCCTCGAGTTTCCGGCAGGCGCCGTTGTTGTTGCACATCTCGACAGCACCTTGAAAACCGCTGCCGGCGCCGGTATAGGCCGACCAGTCGAGTGCGGTTTTCAACTCGGCGACCCGATAGTCCGGCGCATAGCGAAACAATACACGCTCGTCCATGCGGGGCGGATCGACGATCTTGCCGGGATTCAGCACGTTGCCGGGGTCGAAGCGTCGCTTGACCTCTTGGAAGTCGTCGACGATGCGGGAGCCGAACATTGCTTCATGGAATTCTGATCGGACCAGACCGTCGCCGTGCTCCCCGGAATGCGATCCCTTGTATTCGCGAACCATCTCGAAAGTCTCTTCGGCTATCGCTCGCATCGCCTTGACGTCCTTCTCAAGCTTCAGATTGAGGACGGGACGCACATGCAGGCAGCCTTCGGAAGCATGGGCATACATGGTGCCGCTTGTGCCGTGTTTGGCGAAGATGGTGTTGAGCCGGGCGGTATAGTCGGCGAGATGCGGCAATGGCACCGCGCAATCCTCGACAAAGGAGACCGGTTTGCCGTCCTGTTTCATCGACATCATGACGTTGAGGCCGGCGGCGCGGAAATCGGCAATGCCGGTCTGGAGCGCAAGCTCGGTTATCTCGATGACCCCACCCCATTTGCGCTTCGGATGGTTCCACCCGAAGCCGAGATCGGCCATCAGTTCTCCAAGCTGTCTCAAGCGGCGCAGGTTTTCGAGCTCATCTTCTTCGGCGAATTCGACAAGAAGGACCGCGTCAGGATCACCTCGCACGGCGGTACCGATGATGGGCTGGAACATCGTGATCTCGCGACCCAGCGCGATCATCGTGCGGTCCACCAACTCCACGGCGATCGGCTGGAGTCTCACGAGGTGCTGGGCTGCATCCATCGCCTCGTAGAAATCTCCAAAGTGGCAGACGCCGACCACCTTGTTGCGGATCACCGGCCATAGCTTCAATTCGACCTGTGTGGTGAAGGCCAGCGTGCCCTCCGAGCCGACGAGGAGGTGTGCCATGTTATTGGGCGCATTGCGCGGCACCAGCGCATCGAGATTGTAGCCTCCTACGCGGCGCTGCACCTTCGGGAACTTCCTGGCTATCTCGCCGGCCTCCCGTTCGCCAAGCGCTAGCATGTCGCGAAACAGGCCAAGGCCGCTATCGCTGGAGTTGACCTTGGAAAGATCGGCCGGCACCTCGCCGAAATGCAGGAGGGTGCCGTCGGCCAGAGCTGCATCCATCGACAGGGTGTTGTCGCGCATGGTGCCGTAACGCAACGAGCGGCCGCCGCAGGAATTGTTGCCGGCCATGCCGCCGATCGTCGCGCGCGATGCCGTTGACACGTCGACCGGAAACCACAAGTCGTGCTCTTTAAGCCGTCGATTGAGGTCGTCGAGCACGATCCCGGGTTCGACCACGCAAGTACGGTTCTCCACATCCAGCGATAGCAAGCGGTTCAGATGTTTGGAGAAGTCGACGATGATGCCCTCGTTCACGGTCTGCCCGCATTGCGAGGTACCTCCGCCGCGAGGAGTGACGGCCCGTCCGTCGTCTCGTGCAATCGCGAGCGTACGCAGTGCCTCATCGACGCTCCGGGGAACGACCACGCCCAGGGGTGCAATCTGATAAAACGAGGCGTCGGTCGCATACCGGCCGCGGTTGAAGGTGTCGAAGAAAATGTCGCCGGTGATCTCGCGAGCCAGGCGGACGGCAAGGCCGCTATTTTCGGTCGAATTTTGCAATTTTTCGGCCTTTATCGTCGCCATCGGTCTGATCTCATGGGAGCATTGCCATCTCATGCCTGCGGAGGTCTGGATTGGCAAGGCAAGGTCCCCCCGTTCCTATGCATTGACGGGCCCCGCCCGGCGGGGGACAAGCCCGCCGAATGGTGATATTCGAGCGGCTCTTGAAACCAAGGTGACATCGGGGAAGAACGTCCATGACAGTGCATACTGGAAGGCATTTTCTGCAGATTCCGGGACCGACCAACGTGCCGGACCGGGTGCTGCGCGCCATGGACATGCCGACCATGGACCATCGCGGTCCCGAATTTGCCGAGATCGGTCACGCGGTGCTGACCGCCGTGCAGCGCGTGTTCCGCACCACGCAGCCCGTCATCATCTACCCTTCGTCTGGCACCGGCGCCTGGGAAGCGGCGATCGTCAACACGCTGTCGCCCGGCGACAAGGTTTTGATGGCCGAGACCGGCCAGTTCGCCGTACTGTGGCACGGCATCGCCGACAAGTTCAGGCTGGACGTCGATTTTCTGCCGGGTGACTGGCGCCATGGCGCTGACCTTGAGCAGATCGAAGCCCGGCTTGCCGCCGATCGCCAGCACAAGATCAAGGCGGTGATGATCGTGCACAACGAGACGTCGACCGGCTGCGTGACCTATCCGTTCGAAGTCCGAAAAATCCTCGACCGCGTCAATCATCCAGCATTGTTGATGGTGGATACCATTTCCGGTCTCGGCTCGCTGGAATATGAGCATGACGCCTGGGGTATCGACGTCTCGGTGGCGGGATCCCAGAAGGGATTGATGCTGCCACCTGGCCTCGGCTTCAACGCCGTGTCGGAAAAGGCCCTCACGGTGGCGAAAGCCAATCCTGGGATGCGGTCCTACTGGGACTGGCAGGAAGTCATCGCCATCAACAAGGCGGGTACATGGCCCTACACACCGGCGACCAATCTGCTGTTCGGGCTGAAGGAGGCTGTTGCCATGCTGGAGGAGGAGGGGCTTGAGAACGTGTTTGCCCGCCACCACCGTCATGGCGCGGCGACACGCGCGGCCATAAAGGTCTGGGGTCTGGAGACGCAATGTCAGGAGCAGGGGGCGCATTCGCCTGCGCTGACTGGCGTGGTCATGCCAGAGGGGTACGACGCGGATAATTTCCGCAAGGTCGTGCTCGAGAATTTCGACATGTCGCTTGGTACCGGCCTCAACAAGATCAAGGGCAAGGTGTTCCGGATCGGCCATATCGGGCACTTCAACGATCTGATGCTGATGGGCACCTTGTCGGGTGTGGAGATGGGCCTCGATCTCGCCAAGGTGCCGCATCGCGGCGGCGGCGTATTGGCCGCGATGGAAGTCCTCAAGGGACGCGATGTCGTGGCATTGCCCAAGACCGCCGTTGCCTGAGCAGTCCCAGCAATCAAGGAAAGAGTTGATATGAACGCTCCGGTAACAGCCACCGATGATCTGATCTATTCCGTCGAGGACGGTATTGCCCGGCTGACCTTCAATCGTCCCCAGGCACGCAATGCGCTGACCTTCGCAATGTATGAGCAAATGGCATCGATCTGCGAATCCATAAACGCCGACCGTTCGATCAAGGCGATGATCCTGACCGGCGCAGGCGACAAGGCGTTCGCGTCCGGAACCGACATTTCGCAGTTCCGCGCTTTCAAGACTGCACAGGACGCGCTTGACTATGAGGCACGGATCGATCGCGTACTTGGTGCGCTGGAAAGCTGCCGGGTGCCGACGATTGCAGCCATTGCCGGCGCTTGCACCGGCGGCGGCGCGGGGATTGCCGCCTGTTGCGATATCAGGATCGGCACCGAGACGACGCGGATCGGGTTTCCGATCGCGCGCACGCTCGGCAACTGCCTGTCGATGTCCAACATCTCAAGGCTGGTGTCCCTCGTCGGCCCGGCGCGAACCAAGGATCTGATCTTTAAGGCGCGCCTCGTAGAGGCGCCCGAGGCGCTGGCGCTTGGACTGCTCAACGAGGTAGTGCCTGACGTGACGACGCTGCAGCGCAGGGCGGGGGAGACCGCAAAGCTCGTCGCCGGCCATGCGCCGATCACGCTCGAAGTCACCAAGGAGGCCGTGCGCCGCATCCGCCGCACCCTGACGCGCGACGAGGGCGAGGACCTGATTCTTCGTGCCTATATGAGCGAGGATTTCCGCGAAGGAATGGACGCCTTCCTGAACAAGCGGACGCCGAACTGGAAGGGCAAGTAAGTCCGCCGTCGGTAAATTCATCATCTTGGTGGTCTGATGGGCTCGCCGTAGGCTTGCCGAAACGGCGAGACTCGCAAGCCTCAGGCCGCGTAACCGATGATATCGTTGATCTCTGTAACCGCCTGCAATCTCATGCGAAAGTCATAGGCGACAGGTTCGAGACTTGCTTGAAGTCGAGGGGGTTAACCCGCACAATAGCGCCCAAGATGCGGCGCGTTGTTACCAGGCCACGCAAGGATGCAGGGAAAAAACGTGCGAAACACTTTGAAAGCTGCTGCGGCGTTTGCGGCAATTCTGGCCGCCGCGCCAGTTTCTGCCGCATGGGAGCCGAGCAAGCCGGTGGAAATCGTGGTTGCGGCCGGCGCCGGTGGTGCCTCCGATCAGATGGCGCGCATGATGCAAGCGGCCATCCAGAAGAATAATTTGATGAAGCAGCCCATGGTGGTGTCGCTCAAGGGGGGAGCGTCCGGCGCCGAAGCGCTGATGTATATGAAATCCAGCGACGGCGATGCCAACAAGGTGCTGATCGCATACTCGTTGATCTATATGCTGCCGCTCTCGGCGAAGATTCCGTTCAATTGGCGCGAGCTGACGCCGGTATCGGTGATTGCCCTCGACCAGTTCGTGCTGTGGGACAATGCGGCCGGCCCCAAGACGGTGAAGGAGTTCATCGATGCCGCCAAGGCGGCTGGCTCACCGTTCAAGATGGGTGGCACGGGTTCCAAGCGCGAGGATCACGTGCTGACCGTATTCATGGAAAAAAAGACCGGCGCCAAGTTCTCGTATCTGCCTTACAAGTCCGGTGGCGAAGCCGCGACACAACTGGTCGGCAACCATACCGAATCCAACGTCAACAATCCCAGCGAAAATCTTGAGGTCTGGCGTGCCGGACAGGTGCGCGCGCTTTGCGTGTTCGACAAGGAGCGCATCGCCTACAAGACCAAGGTCACCGATACCCAATCCTGGAACGATATTCCGACCTGTAGGGAAGAGGGCCTCGACGTCCAGTATTTAATGCTGCGCGCGATGTTCTTGCCCGGCAAGGTAACGGCAGAACAGCAGGCGTTCTATGTCGATCTGTTCCAGAAGGTTACGCAGACATCCGAGTATAAGGATTACATGGAGAAGCAGGCATTGAAGCCGATCTTCCTCATCGGCAAAGACATGGTGCAGTTCCTTGAGGAAGATGACAAGCTGAACGCCTCGCTGATGAACGAAGCAGGCTTTGTCGCGAAGTAAATGGGTCCGGGCGTTGACGGCTTTTCGGCGTTATTTGTCGCCGGGACCGTATCCCGCCATCCTGCCCAGCACGTTTTCGATCTCCGCCTTCGGCAGCAATCGCGGCTTCCCGATCTGAAGGCAGCCATGATACTGCCGTGCCAGCGTTTCAACCTCGACCGCGAGCCACATCGCCTTTGAAAGCGACGTTCCGACGGCGATCATGCCGTGATGTTCCAGCAGACAGGCCAGCCTGTCCTCCAGCGCGCTAACGGCGTGTTGCGAGAGTTCTTGCGTGCCGAACGTTGCGTATGGAGCGCATCGAATAGTGTCGCCGCCCGCGCATGCGATCATGTAATGGATGGGCGGGATCTCAAGTCCCATGATTGCCAGCGTCGTCGCATAGGGTGGATGGGCGTGCACCACGGCATTCGTGTCGGGGCGGGCTCTCAGAATATCGAGATGAAACCGCCATTCGCTCGATGGGCGTTGCGCCGGATCGTGCGAGCCATCAAGCTCCATGTAGACGATCTGTTCAGGCCGCATCGTCTCGTATGGAACGCTGGTCGGCGTGATCAACAAGCCGGCGTCGTGCCGCACGCTGATGTTTCCGGACGTTCCTTGATTGATCCCGAGCTGGTTCATGCGCAAGCAGGCGTCGATAATGGATTGGCGTTTTCCCCTGGCATTCCCTGTTGACATCGACGTTTCCTGCGCAAAATGAGTATTCGGCGACATGGCGCCATTAAACCAAGCGATTTGCCCCGGGAGAACTATCGTTGATTATTGCGTCGCAATATAGTCGAACATCACAGAGGTCATGTGGATGTAGGCCAGACCTAAGTTTTCGGTATCCAGCGTGGTGGTGGAAATTATGATGAATGCCGTGCTCGGCATTATTGGCGGATCCGGCATATATGACTTGCCAGGGCTCGCAAATGTCCGCGATGAGGCCATCGAAAGTCCCTGGGGTGAACCCTCGGCGCCGGTGCGCCACGGGACCATCGCCGGTTTGCCGATCGTATTCCTGCCGCGTCACGGCAAGGGACACGGGCTATCACCCTCCGACATCAATTATCGCGCCAATATCGACGTGCTGAAGCGGGCAGGGGTCACCGATCTGCTTTCTCTCTCGGCCTGCGGATCGTTCAGGGAAGAACTGCCTCCCGGTACGTTCGTGCTTGTCGATCAGTTCGTCGATCGCACATACAAGCGCGAGAGTTCATTCTTCGGCAAAGGCTGCGTGGCTCATGTTTCGATGGCCCATCCTGTCTCGCCTCGGCTATCTGGCCATGTGGCCGATGCCGCCGAGGCTGAAGGCATCGCGTTTGTGCGCGGGGGCACGTATCTCTGCATGGAGGGTCCGCAATTTTCCAGTCTCGCCGAAAGCCAGACCTATAAGGCACAGGGTTATTCGGTGGTTGGTATGACTAATATGCCCGAGGCCAAGCTCGCCCGCGAGGCTGAGATCTGTTACGCGAGTGTCGCGATGGTCACCGATTTCGACTGCTGGCATCCAGCCCATGATGCCGTGACGGTGCAGGACATCATTCGCGTGCTGAACTCGAATGCCGAAAAGGCAAGGGCGCTGGTCGCGCGCTTCGCACGGGACTTCCCGCGCGAACATGAGCCATGCCCGATCGGTTCGGACCGGGCGCTCGATACCGCGTTGATTACAGCCCCGGAGGCTCGCGATCTGAAACTGCTCAGGAAACTCGATGCGGTGGCGGGGCGGGTGCTGCGCGCATGAACGTCAATGGCCGGCATTTCCGCAGCATCTGGCTCGAACCCGACGGCTGGTCCGTTGGTGCGATTGACCAGCGGCGGCTGCCACACGAATTTGTCGTCGCAAGGATGACGACCGCGGAAGATGCGACGGAAGCTATCCGCTCTATGCTGGTGCGGGGCGCGCCACTGATTGGCGCAACCGCGGCCTATGGCGTGGCGCTCGGCATGCGCGCTGAGAATTCCGATGCCGCGCTCGATCGGGTTTATGAAATGCTGATCGCAGCGCGACCGACGGCAATCAACTTGAAGTGGGCGCTCGACGAGATGCAGAAGACGCTGCGGCCCCTGGCGCCGTCGGCGCGATCGGAAGCAGCCTATGTCCGCGCGGGAGCAATCGCCAAGGAAGACGTCGCGATCAATGAGGATATCGGCCGGCATGGTCTGGCGTTGATCGAGGCGATCGCGGCTGCCAGGAAGCCGGGTGAGCCGATTAATATCCTGACGCACTGCAATGCGGGTTGGCTCGCGACTGTCGATTGGGGAACGGCGACCGCGCCGATCTACCTGGCGCATGATCGTGGCATCCCCGTTCACGTCTGGGTCGACGAGACGCGGCCCCGCAATCAGGGTGCCTCGCTCACGGCTTGGGAACTCGGTCATCACGGGGTTCCGCACACGGTGATCCCCGACAACACCGGCGGCCATCTCATGCAACATCGCATGGTTGATCTGGCCATCGTCGGAACCGACCGGGTAACCGCCAATGGCGACGTCTGCAACAAGATCGGAACCTATCTGAAGGCGCTGGCCGCGCGCGACAACGGTGTGCCGTTCTATGTTGCACTGCCATCGCCAACCATCGACTTCAGCATCGACGACGGAATCAGCCAGATTCCGATCGAGCAGCGCGGCGCCGACGAAGTAGCGACAATGACCGGACGCACCGCCGACGGGCGTATCGAAACCGTGCGCGTGATCCCCGAGGGGTCGCCGATTGCCAATTACGGTTTCGATGTCACGCCAGCACGTCTGGTGACCGGATTGATCACCGAACGCGGCGTGGTCCGGCCTGAGCGTGCTGCACTTGCGAGCGCATTTCCCGACCGGGCCACCGCCCGCTGAAGGTTACATTGACGGCGGCAACGCCGGCGCTGTATCCACGTTGCGACCTCAGCCGGCCGGATCAATCGCAATCCATGTCCAATGCCGATCTTGAAATCGTCGTCGAAGATCCGACCGCGTCCGACGCCGATTCACCGGCGGTGACCAGCACGCGCGTCGCTAATGTCGTCGTCTCGCTATCGCTGCTTGCATTAGCGCTGACGCTCGGATGGGACAATTGGCGCACCGGCGCAGCCTGGGATTCGACCGGCCCGCAACCCGGCTATTTTCCGTTCTACCTGTCGGTCATTCTCGGCGCCGCCAGCATCTATGGACTGGTTGCTGCTTTCCTTTCACGCAAGGATTCCGCGGAGACCTTCGTCACCCGTGCGCAACTGCGGCGCGTCATCGCTGTGTTCGTGCCGACTCTGCTCTTCTGCTTCGCCACGCAGTTTTTGGGTCTCTACGTCGCCAGCTTTCTGCTGATCTTGGGCTTCATGCGTATGGTCGGCAAGATCGCGTTGTGGAAATCCCTGCTGACCGCCTTCGTTTTCACCGCAGCGATGTTCGTGACCTTCGACATCGCGTTTGACGTCATCATGCCGAAGGGTCCGCTCGAAGCGGCTTTCGGCCACTAATGGGATCGACAGGACTGAGTCGATGGAAGCCCTCGGTCTGTTGATGCACGGCTTCGCCGTGCTGTTGACGTGGAAGACGCTGGCGCTGATGATGGTCGGGCTGGTGCTCGGCATTTTCGTTGGCGTGCTGCCGGGACTTGGCGGCCCCAACGGCGTGGCGATCCTGCTGCCGCTGACCTTCACGATGGATCCGACCTCTGCCATCGTGATGCTGTCCTGCATCTATTGGGGCGCGCTGTTCGGCGGCGCCATCACCTCGATCCTGTTCAATATCCCGGGCGAGGCGTGGTCGGTCGCGACTACTTTCGACGGCTATCCGATGGCCCAACAGGGCAGGGCGGCCGAAGCCCTGACGGCGGCCTTCACTTCGTCCTTTATCGGTTCGTTGGTCGCGGTGCTCTTGATCACGTTTCTGGCGCCGATGATCTCGTCATTTGCACTGAAGTTCGGACCGCCTGAATTTTTTGCCGTGTATCTGCTGACCTTCTGCTCCTTTGTCGGCCTTGGACGAGAGGCCAAGCATAAGACCGTCATTTCGATGTCGCTCGGGCTGCTCTTGGCCGGGGTAGGCATGGATACGGTTTCCGGGCAGCTGCGCATGACGTTTGGTTCCTCCGAGTTGTTGCGCGGCATCAATTTCCTGGTCGCCGTGATCGGTCTGTTCGGCATTAGCGAGATACTGCTGACGATGGAAGAGCGGCTCGCGCTTCGCGGGCACGCCGCCGGCATCAGCTTGCGGGTGGTGCTGTCGGTCTGGAAGGATCTGCCGAAATACTGGGTGACGCTGTTGCGTTCCTCGTTCATCGGCTGCTGGCTCGGCATTACGCCGGGCGGGGCGATCGCGGCATCGTTCATGGGCTACAACCTTGCCAAGCGGTTTTCCAAGGATCAGGACAGTTTCGGCAAGGGCCGCATCGAGGGCGTGTTCGCGCCGGAAACCGCGGCACATGCTTCGGGTACCGCGGCGCTGTTGCCGATGCTGGCGCTCGGCATTCCCGGGTCCGGCACGGCCGCGATCCTGCTCGGTGGCTTGATGGTCTGGGGCCTCAATCCTGGCCCGCTGCTGTTTGTCGAGCACAAGGATTTCGTTTGGGGCCTGATCGCCTCGATGTATCTCGGCAATGTGGTCGGCCTCGTGCTGGTCCTGACGACGGTACCCATTTTCGCCTCCATCCTGCGCGTGCCGTTCGCAGCGGTGGCACCGATGATCGTGGTGTCATGCGCGATCGGCGCCTACGCCATCCAGAACGCGATCTTCGACGTCTGGCTGATGTTGGGTTTTGGCGTGGTCGGCTACGTCTTCAAGAAGATCGGCATTCCGCTTGCGCCATTCACCCTGGCGCTGGTGCTCGGCAACCGCGCCGAGGATGCGTTCCGGCTGTCGATGATCGGTTCCGGCGGCGACATGAAGGTGTTCTGGTCGAACGGGCTCGTCGGCTCGATCACGACGCTCGCCATCGTGCTGCTGTTCTGGCCGCTGATCGACAAGGTATTCGGCTGCTTTACGCGGCTCGTGCAGTTGGCGAAAGCGTGATCCTCACACCACTTTGCGCTGCTTGAGCTCCGCGATCTCGTCCTTCGCGAAGCCGAACTCGGTAAGGACTTCCTCGGTCTGCTCGCCGAATTCCGGTGGGCGCACCGCCATCTTGCTCGGCGTTCGCGACAGCGTTACCGGCTGACCTAGCAGACGGATAGGACGGTTCTCTTTATTGGGTACGTCCTGCGCGATGCCGAGATGCCGGACCTGCGCGTCATCGAACATCTGATCGATGGCGTAGATCGGTCCGCACGGTACGCCGGCTTCGTTGAGTTCGCGCACCCAGGTTTCGGTGGACTTGGTTTCGGTGAGCTTGTTGATCGCCGCATTCAGGGCATCGCGATTCTTCGAGCGCGCCGGCGCGGTGGCATAGTCGGGGTTGGTGACGAGTTCAGGCGCGCCGATCGCCTGCGCACAGCGCTCCCAAATTCGGCCGCCGGTCGTGGCAATGTTGATATAGCCGTCCGATGTCCTGAACACTCCGGTCGGGATGCTGGTCGGGTGGTTGTTGCCGGCCTGCCCGGCGACGTCCTTTTCCATCAGCCAGCGCGCGGCCTGGAAGTCCAGCATGAATATCTGCGCCTGCAGAAGCGAGGTCTGCACCCACTGGCCCTCACCGGAGACGTCACGCTCCAGCAGCGCGGTGAGAATGCCGATGGCGCAGAACAATCCCGCCGCCAGATCGGCCACGGGAATGCCGACCCGCATCGGGCCCTGGCCTGGCGCGCCGGTGACCGACATCAACCCGCCCATGCCCTGTGCGATCTGATCGAAACCAGGGCGTTTGTGATAAGGGCCGTCCTGCCCGAAGCCGGAAATACTGCCATAGACGATGCGTGGATTGATCTTCCGCAGGCTCTCATAGTCGATCCCAAGCTTGGCCTTGACGTCGGGGCGGAAATTCTCGACGACGACGTCGGCCTTCCCGGCGAGACGCCGGAAAACCTCCAGGCCCCTGGAATCCTTTAAATTAAGCGTCATCGCGCGCTTATTTCGGTGCAGGTTCTGGAAGTCCGAGCCTCGGCGCGGCCCGCCCGGCTGCTCGCCGGAGGCGTCCTCCATCAACGCATCGATCTTGATGACGTTGGCGCCCCAGTCCGCCAACTGCCGCACGCAGGTTGGCCCCGAACGGACGCGTGTCAGGTCAAGCACAATAAAGCGAGAAAGGGCTTGCGAGGCGCGAGGGAAGGACATGCAACGGGCTCCGATTGAACCGCCCCAGGTTTGCCGGGGGCTTGTCGGTTTAAGTTAAGCCGTCGTGGCTGGCTGCGCCAGCATTGCATCGTTGCCGGAACGCGCGTCAACCGCAAGGGCTCGGCGGCTCCACGGAGCGCGGCCACTATTGCCTTGGCTCTTTCGCTCGAATGGTAAAAGACCCAGCTACAAGTTATGCAGGCATCGCCGGCTGCGGCTGACGGCACCGGTTGCATAGAAAAATTGGTTGCTGTGGGCTTTTTTTCATGCTCCTGCCATCACATTCCAGCCCGTAACCACCTGGATTGAAGGCGAGAGGCCCATCGCGAATGCGCCGAACCAATGACTACCCGACAAGACGACGGGATTTCCCATGAGACTTTGGCTACGCGCCCTGAAATTTGTAACCTTCGTTGCAATCATCGGCCTCGCCTTTTGGCTCGCCGATATCCACAAGCTTGTTGCCGCCATCTCCCGATCCAGTTTCACTGCAATTGCTGTGGCGTTGGGTATGTCCATCATTGCCGTTGGCCTGAACGCAGTAAAATGGCGGTTTGTGATACCGGCGATCGGCTTCGTGGAACTTTTCAAGGTGTTGCTGATTGGCCAATTCTACAGCTTCTTCTTTTTGGGGCAGGCAAGTGGGGAAGCGGCAAAGATTTACCTGATCTCCCGCGGACCCGGAAACGTAAGCAGCGCGACCGTTTCGATCTTTGCCGATCGATTGACTTCCTTCATCGGCCTGCTCGCCGTGTCCGTATTCGGTTTCGCGATGTCCGCAAGTCAGTATCCGCCAAACCTCCGGCGGATAGCCTTGACTGCACTAGCGTTACTGGTGGGAGTCTTGGCGGCGCTCCGACACGATGCCTTCTTCTTCCATGTCGAACGTGTGGCGTCGTGGATCGCGGGCACGACACCACGGTATTCCGCGGCGTTTGCGCGGACAATGCGACGAGCGATTCAACAATGGCA
>Ga0209069_10000279_pt1 | contig 22187 bp, 15 predicted proteins | sample Str013_2_FD_187202 | JGI IMG/M metagenome (GOLD analysis project Ga0209069, IMG submission 187202) | Freshwater sediment microbial communities in response to fracking from Pennsylvania, USA - Straight Creek_MetaG_SC_2013 (SPAdes) (version 2) | ecosystem: Environmental > Aquatic > Freshwater >...
CCACGACGACTTCTTATCTCGTCGCCGACCAGAACCTCACCGGCTACGCCCAGGTGCTGGACGAAGTGCAGGGCGGGGCGGTCAGCCGGACTTACTCTTACGGCCTCAGCTTGGTTAGCCAGAAGCTAACGGCTAGCGGCTCGCTGAGGTTCTACGGTTTTGACGGCCACGGCTCGGTTCGATACCTTACCAGCTCCATTGGCGCCATCACTGACACGTACGACTACGACGCTTTCGGGAACCTGATCTCCGCCACCGGCACCACTCCAAACAATTACCTCTTTGCGGGCGAACAGTTCGATCCCGCGCTGGGCGTCTACTATAACCGCGCCAGGTATTACGACCAGAGACAGGGGCGGTTCTGGAGCATGGATACGTGGGAAGGGGACCCGGAATCGCCACAATCGTTACACAAATATTTCTTTGCGAATGGCAGCCCTGTAAATGCCACAGATCCTTCCGGATACATCACTGACTTGGTCTTGGCCGCGCTCTACGGTCAGCGGGTCCACGAATTGATCGGTGATCATTTTGAAATTACGACTGGTGGAATTTCCAACAGATCAATCAATACAATCATTGGTGTGAGAAACTATTTGCGTCCGGATCTTGTGAATGTCTTGACTGGAGAGGTCTACGAAATCAAACCTACAGCGAGCTTTGCTGAGGGGGTTCTCCAACTCACCGTATATTTGGGTATCTTGAATATTCTAGATCCTGAAAAGAGACGCTGGGTACCTGGCTTTAGCTACTTTCCCCCGCCTCTTCTTCGTCTCACAAATTTGACAGTCGCCTTGGTTCAAGTGCCGATCGTCGGGGTCATTACTTACCAAGTTAGAAATTTGGCAATTGACGTTTTGACGCTGGCGTTTGTCACGTCCGCAGTGACCGCAGAGATGAGACTGTCCATCGGAACGGCAACACTCACCGCACAATACGGCTATTGAGGAGCCACGTGATAATAAGGTCAGAGCCTTTACGGAGTTCTTTGTTGGAATGGGCGCTTAGCGACACTAAGAAGCAAGTTGAAAAAGACTTGCCGCTCTTGCGAAGTGTGCAGAGCCGCACTGCTCGCAGACTCGTTTCTTTTATTGACACGCTGACGCTCGCTCAACAGGCGCGTCTACTAGAGTTTTCCATTCGCAGAGCGTTTGCAGGATACTCTGCCCTGACTGACGACCCTCTGTGGAATCAAGCCGTGAAGGCCACTATGGAACCAACTGAAGAGGAAGATGATGAGTTCGCGCCAAGCCGCTTCAACAAGAAGACACTTCGCCAATCAGTTTTGCAGGCTCTATCGACCTGCCTGCGCGACAAGCCGATCAAATTCGGGCCCACAGAAGAACTTTTTGAAATCAAACTTGGGGGGTGGCGAATACTAACAATCATGGATTTTGGTGGACTCTCGCAACTCTCTTACACTCACAAATTAGTGGATCGATCTGGACTTTGTGCAGCAGAGTTTATCGATCTTCAATCGTGGATGGGCTTTGGTCACACAAAATGGAACGAAATTATCGAGGGGGAACAAGAAAGGGCGGCGCATTCCATACAACTCATCATCTCTCATTTTGTACAAGAGATGAGGCCAATCTTGGTTTAGCGACTTAAGGTGAGATCAATTTTTTAAAATGTAGCGAGGCTATACTCTGGCTCCCGCGGGCAACATGCTTTCTGTCGCCGAACTAAGCGGAAGGTCGGTGACGTATCCACCCCACCACGCGCAAAACCGACGCGTGTCGGGGGCCCCGCTACGGTTACGATGACTTGTATCGCTTGACGGGGGAGACTGTGGCCGGTGACCCCCACGGGAAGAACGGCGCGGTGAACTACACTTTTGACAACGTCGGCAACCGCAAGCAGCTCAACTCCACGCTGCCGGCCATCGCGGCCACGGGGCTGCTGGGCGTTACTTAGTCTGGGCTCTCGCCCAGCGACGCCAATGACCGCACGTCCACCGATCCGTATGACGCGAACGGCAACCTCTTGCTCACCGGCGCCGGGACGAACGTCTACCACTTTGAGAACTGTCTGGTGGCTGCGGGCAGGGTGAAGATTGTCTATGACGGTGACGGCAAGCGGGTGCGGGAGACTGTGGCTTGTACCGGGACTGCCGATCAGGATACTCTGGGAACTCGAAGTCGGTACACATGGACCATGATTGAACCATGAACTCGCTTCGCAAAAGTTGAATAAGTTGGTCAAAATTGACCAGCTTCATGCCGGCTGAACACCTCATGATGGGACCATGAAGGTTACAGAGAAGCAGGTACTCAGGGTTCCGTGCCCGACGTGTGGCGCGAAACGAGGCGAGAAATGTGAACTCAACACCGGCATGCCCCGCACCGAGCCGCATCGGGACCGGCGCCTAGTGGCTGCGGAAAAGTAACTCGCCCCACCAACAGGAAAACTCTTTCTGCCTCGGTGTCAGACCAGTTCTACCTCGGCGTCAGACCAGTTCTACCTCGGTGTCAGACCAGTTCTACCTCGGTGTCGGACCAGGGCACCGCACTCGGGACGTGCGCAGCTTTGTTGCTTTTCAGAAAAGCCTGTGGAACAAACGCCAGGAAGAAGACGGCGGATTACAGGTCCACAGTTCCCTGCTCAAATGTCGTTCTCCACGACTAGTACATCCCCAACCCGGGCTAAGCTCACGCAAACCAATCCAGAAATCGCTGGCAAAGTTGCAGGACAGGCCCGACGAAGAGATCGTAAAACAGGGTTCTTCCTGGATGATCCATAAAAACCTTCTCGAATAGCGCTGGCCGAGACCGTGAAGCGGCCCCGGCCAGAAGTTGAAAACATGGTTCAAAATGGCTACTCGTCTTCTTTTGCTTCCGCTATAGCCGCCTGATGCCCAGCCTTTTTCACGGCGTGCAAGAGCGGCTCCGCGCTTTCGGGTGTTGCCACTCCGCCGGAAAGAATGGGACGAAACTCTACTTGCTCACCCTGGCCAGAAAATAAGGCGACGGTTGAGGAAGAATCCCTGTTCGAATTCGATTTGTCTAAAGTGAGATGCTGATAGCTATTCCCGGGCGGCCCGGATAGCTGCGGTTGTAGAGGTAATACCCGTTGTCGTAATACGCAACGTAAACATCGTCGGTCTGGTACCAGGTATTGCCCCAATATTCCGGGTAGGGATCAACGGCACTGAACCAATAGCCGCCGTACTGAAACCGCGGGTAACCGCCTACCCACAGAAATGGCAAGCTGTAAACGCGGAAAAAATGTCCCTGCCCGTAATGGCCGCGATAGTAATCGTCAGGAATTCGATAGCCGCTGTAGCCGCCGCGTTGCTGCCACGTGCGATGTTCGGACTCCCAGCTGTGCGCGCGACGTCCCTGCCATGCACCTCGTTGTTCGCCTTCTTGTTCATGCTGCTGCTGTTGCGTACGCTGCAACTGTGCATGTTGCCGCCCATCCTGTTGGCGCCCAGTCTGGTTGGCCGGCTGCGAGCGTTGCCGGTTCTGGTCCTGCTGTAGACGACGGGCGTGTGGCGTATCGTTTGCCCGTCCCGGGGAAGGTTTGTTGACTTGCGGTTGTCCACCGTGGTCTTCGCGAGACTGACTTTGGGCGCGCTGCTGCTGGCCACGATTCTGCTGGGGCTGTTGTTGCGCACGCTCCGGCCCGCCACGATCAGGTCGCGGTTGCTGCTGGGTACGTTGTTGCTGCCCGCGATCTTGCCTGGGTTGTTGTTGTGCCCCCTGCTGCGCGCCGTGATCTTGTTGGGGCTGCTGGGAGTGGTGTTGTTGCCGGCTGTCCGGCCCTGCCTGCCGGTCGCCTTGTTTTTCTGGTTTACCTTGTTCCTGGTGCTTGTCCTGCTTATCGCCCTGCTGGTCTCGCTGGGCGTGACCGGATGCCGCTGCCGCGACCAAGCAGAGCGCGATCACGGTACTGATAAATGCTGATCGTTTCATGACTGATGCCTCAACTTTCACGTTAGGCCGAACACCGGGAATTAACTGTGTTCTTTTGACCAGTTCACGAAACAAGCAATGTTGACCGTGATTTAGCTTTTGAAGAGCTGCGTTCGTCCGCCGGGCGCGCTCAACACAATCCCGCCAAGATGAACACCGCGCTGATGGCCGGAGAGGCTCGTCGTTGTTCATGGTCAATCTTGTGCATGGCCAATCTTGTGCATGGTCAATCTTGTGCATGGCCAATCTATAGACGGTCGCAACACTTCAGGATTGTAAAACTGCTCACCCGGTGAATTGCGGGGTTAACGTTGCCCGCTTCGCATCCGGTTCCAGTAAGTAGTCAAACTCGTCCCCGCAATCGAAGCACACGCGGTACGTCCGATGCTTGATCGTGAATACACGACTCATGTGATGGTGCCTGCATCCAAACAAGTAGGCGACTATCCAGTTCAAAAACATCTTCATAAGATTTCGGGGCCCTCGACCCATCATTGAGAGTTGATTGTGGCAGATGCGGATTCCTGCTTCTGAGCAAGAAAGCTCACCTGCTGAAAGGCATTGGAACGTGCAAACGGGGGATGATCCAAGACCACGAAGTGCTTGAGCAAAATCGAATCCAAAGATCGCTAGAGCAATAGTGAACATTTTTCCTTGCAGCAACGTGGCAGAGTTAAAAGCGCTGCGGTGAACCCAGCAGTGCATTCGTAGCATCAAGGAGGTGCGTTGATGCTTTGGACCATTTTTGTCCTTTTCATGTTCGCCTGGATGCTTGGTCTGGTTCTCCAGTTTCGCCTGGGGGCCATCCCCTTAATGACTTTACTCGCCATCGTCCTGGCATTTGTGCAGATGATGCGCCGCTCCTCATTTCATTTACAGAAAGCCGGCGGCCGGGTCCACGGAATCAAGCGCTAACGATTGATACCGCGCCCGGGCGTTAGCCACCAAAGGAAGAGAAACCATGACCCCGATCGTGATACCTATCGATGCAGCAGAGCCTTCCGCCAGGAGTTCAATGTCCAGAACCTGGGCCGGAAATCTGGTGAAAGTAAATGAACGAGTTACCCACTATCTCCACCTCTTGGCCTTCCCTTGTGATCACTGCCAGGGGCCGGTGATTGTTGGTTGGATCGGAAAGCGCGCAGACGATATCACGAAAGAAACGCAGATCAACGGGGTTGGAGCAATCTGTCTTCTGTGTGGGGCCCGGCACCAGGCTGTCATTAACCCGTCGCTGGCCCTCGCCTTCCGTCCCGTTGAATGCGACTGGGAAGTCCCGAAGCAGCCGCATACCGCCCAGATGGACGGCGATCCCAGCTCTACTGAGCTATCGTCTGATGTGGATGCTGATGGCAACCTACCGCAAAGTCTCACTGGCTGAACTCCCGTGGGCTGACACTTTCGCCTATTTTGTGGTCAGTTTTGCTCAGATTGTTCTCTTGATTGTCTTCACAATCATCATTGGCATCCGGGTAGCCTCCACGCACTCGGAATTGCCTCTTGCTGCGGAAAGCTCTGAACCCCAGTCAATTTTTCCGGCAGGGAGGAAAAAATGATTGCTCTTGTCGCTGCTATTGGACTCGGAAGTATTTTGCTGGCTCTAGTGATGCGAATTGAGATCCGCGAGCGTCGCGTCGTACCACCTAACGGAGCCAACCGGACCTCTGGGCTGCCGCGCTGATAAGCCGCTCCGAAAGTTAATGATGAAATGACGATAAAATTCAAGATGACTGGTTCCCTGACCCTGCTGGCCTGCCTTAGCTTGTTTCACGTAAACGGATTCGCTCAATCAGCCGACCTTTCTCAGAATCTCTCTATATGCATGAACAGCCTGGGAGTTTGCGACCACTCTCTATTGTCCGGGCCGCAGGCAATTCAGGTGGCCAGCAATGAGCACCAGCGCGTTCTTGCCGACTGCCGTCGAGGGCAGCAGTTCTGCGTGCAGGCCCAGTTGACGGCGCCAGAAGCCAGCGCATTTGCGGTGGCATGGCACAAGCAGAACGTCTCCGATTGTTTGCAGGGCTGGGAACCATGCGACACGTCCAAATTGACCGAGTTAGAATCTAAACAGGTCGCTATCGCCGCCCTACTGCACAACCGGACAAATTGCATGAACAATTGGTCGCCGTGCGACCACTCCAAGTTGACAGAGGCGGGAGCAAAAGAAGTAAACTTGGCGGAACATCGCCACAACATGGACGACTGCACCGAAGCCTTGAATTCCTGCGACCCGTCCAAGTTAACGGCGCGTGAGGTCAGCACGGTGGCTGTTGCAAAGCACGAGCGCAATGTCCGAAACTGCACCGAGGGCTGGAGCGACTGCAACCATGCCGCACTCTCAACAGTTGAGGCCGGCCGAATTGCCGTGCTTGAGCACCAGCGCAACTGGCTCAATTGCAAGAGCGGTTTGGAATCCTGCGATTACTCGACGTTGACAACCGCGGAAAACGGCGTGATGGCCCACTTGGAACGCCAACGCAACTACCAGGCGTGCCTCAAAGGCTCTGGCTACTGTGATCGCTCTTTGCTCACGGCAGTTGAGGCAAATGCGATTCCTTTGCGAAGCGTCCAGACTCCACGTGAGAACCGACCATAGCTAATCGTCTTTCCGTCCTGGAGTCATCCAAAACCAGGGCTCAACGCCCGTCTCCTTTTTCTTTGCGTCACCGCCCCATGGAGCTAGACGGAGAGGTTCGTGGTGGCGCTCGTTTGCATCCTAAGTAAGGAGAGTTGATATTCGTTGAACAGCCGCTTGAGACACGGAAATTTACTCCAAATAGGAACGCTGCTGCGCGAGAGCCTCTGGGAGACCAGGCCCAGCGCCGAAGAGGCGCCCCTGCGCTCAGAGCTGTTCAGTCGAGAGCAGATGAAGCAACATGGCAAGGTCCTGGCAGCTTCGCACGTGGTTGCTCTTGAGCCCGCATCCGACCAACTCTTGCCGCGACTCGCAGACAACCAAGAGGTCCTGAATAAAACCTGCCGCCTTTTGACTACAGCCATAGCCGAAGCCCGGCGGATCGCTCCGGCCGGCGAATGGCTGCTCGACAATTTTTATCTCATCGAACAACAGATACGCACAGCGAAGAGTCATTTGCCCAAAGGCTATAGCCAAGTGCTTCCTCGCTTGTTGAAAGGTCCATCCGCGGGGCTGCCGCGGGTATATGACCTCGCTTTGGAAACCATCGCCCACAGCGACGCTCGCGTTGACTTCGAAAGTCTCAGTGGTTTCGTCGCCGCCTACCAGACAATCACGACTCTAAAGCTGGGCGAGTTGTGGGCGATTCCCATCATGTTGCGGCTGGCGCTCATCGAGAACCTGCGGCGCGTTGCCGCGGCGATTGCCGCCGACAGGCTTGACCGTAACCTGGCTGACAGCTGGGCAGACAAGATGACCGCGGTGGCGGAGCAAGACCCCAAGAACCTCATCCTGGCCGTAGCCGATATGGCCAGGTCCAATCCTCCCATGGCCAGCTCGTTTATTGCTGAGTTGTCCCGGCGTTTGCAAGGTCAAGGTCCGGCCCTGGCGTTGCCCCTTACGTGGATTGAACAACAACTGTCGGAGTCCGGAACAACGATTGAAGAGTTGGTAAGAGCTGAAAACCAGCGCCAGGCCACGGACCAGGTTTCCATCAGCAACAGCATCGCAAGTCTCAGATTTCTGGATGCAACGGACTGGCGCGAGTTTGTTGAGAGCACGAGCATCGTGGATCGCACGCTGCGCGAGGCCCCCCAGGATGTTTACGCTGGTATGACCTTTGCCACGCGTGACCACTACCGGCACGTGGTGGAAAAGATCGCCAAGGGCAGTAATTTTTCGGAAGTCGAGGTGGCCGCCACAGCCGTTCGGTTGGCAAGTGACAGCTTGCAGAAAGGAGATCACCGGGCCGGACACGTCGGTTATTACCTGGTCGCTGAAGGACGCGAGACACTGGAACTCGCGGTGGCCATCCGCGGATCCATCGGGCGATTTCTGCGCAACGTGGCTCGCCGCCATTCCTTATCTCTATCTCTGTATTTGGGAACAATCATCACGTCCGCGGCGCTGCTAACGGCAATTCTGAGCGTTCGCGCCCGCGCCTTCGGGATGAGCGTTCCGGATCTTGTGATTTTCGGCGTGCTGGCACTCAGCGCCGTCAGCCAGTTGGTCATCACCGTACTCAATTGGACGCTGACTAAACTGGCGCGGCCGGAACTGCTTCCGCGCATGGATTTTTCCCGGGGAATCCCCGCTGAGTTCCGCACCCTGGTTGTTGTTCCCAGTATGCTAACCAGCACGGAGAGTGTTGTCAGTCTCCTGGAAGCGCTGGAGGTCCGCTTTCTTGCTAACCGTGACGACAACGTTCACTTCTGCCTCTTGTCGGACTTTCGTGATGCCGAAGCGGAGAGCATGCCTGAAGACGGGCCGCTTTTGGATCTGGCTCAGGCGCGAATCACAGACTTGAACAAGAGATACAACAATCAGGGAGCAGATACTTTCTTCCTACTCCATCGGCCGCGACGCTGGAACGCCGCCGAGCGTATTTGGATGGGCCATGAGCGGAAACGCGGCAAGCTTGAAGATCTGAACTCATTTCTGCGCGGCAAGACGGAAGACCGCTTCCTGCGCATCGTGGGCAGAACCGCGGCGCTGCGAAGCGTCCGCTATGTGATCACGCTGGATACTGACACGCAGTTGCCGCGCGATACCGTTTGGCAGTTTGTGGGAGCCATGGCCCACCCGCTCAATCGTGCTGTATACGACGATGCAAAACGGCGCGTCACTCAAGGCTACGGCATCCTGCAACCGCAGGTCGCGGCCAGTCTTCCTGGCACTCATCGCTCGCGCTACACGCGCCTGTGGGGCGGTGAACCCGGCATTGATCCTTACACGCGCGCGGTGTCGGATGTTTACCAGGACCTGTTCGGCGAGGGCTCCTTCATCGGCAAAGGGATTTATGAAGTCGATGTCTTCGAGCAGGCCCTGGGCGGACAGCTCCCGCAAAATCGCATTCTCAGCCACGATCTGATTGAGGGTTGCTACGCCAGGTCCGGTCTTATCAGCGACGTGCAACTCTATGAAGACTATCCCGTCACGTATGACGCGGACGTGGCCCGGCGTCACCGCTGGATTCGCGGCGACTGGCAGATCGCGCGCTGGGTCCTGCCGCGAGTACCTGGGCCAGAGGGCACGGCGGTAAAAAATCCGCTGTCCATGCTTTCGCGATGGAAGATTGCCGACAACCTTCGCCGCAGCCTGGCTCCGGCGTTGCTCGTTTTGTTGTTGCTGTTTATTTGGGCACGTCCAGCGCCGGCGGGGCGGTGGACCTTCGCCGTTCTCGTCATGCTTTTTGTTCCCACGGCTCTCAGCTTTGTGTTTGACCTGTTCCAAAAGTCGAAAGGTGTGTCCGCGAAGCAGCACTTTCCTGAGGCCGTGCAATCTTTCAGACGCCACCTTGCACAGGGACTCACGTCGTTTGCCTGTTTGCCCTATGAAGCGTTCTACAGCCTGGATGCGATTCTTCGCGCATCATGGCGGATGATTGTCTCCCAGCGACGGCTCTTGGAGTGGAACCCATCCAGCGAACACAATCACCAGAACCAGTGTGGACTGGCGGCATCTTTCAAACGAATGTGGTTTGCTCCTTTCATGGCAACGGCGTGCCTGATCGCCTTGTCCGTGATCAAGCCAGCAAGCTTGACCATGGCCGCTCCTATACTGCTGGTCTGGTTTGCATCCCCCGTGTTCGCTTGGTGGATCAGTCGTCCCCTGCAACAGGAAGAACCGCGGTTGTCTTCGGAACAGGTTGCCTTCCTCCACAAGCTGGCAAGAAAGACATGGTCGTTCTTTGAGCAGTTCGTTACTGCTGACGACCATTGGCTTCCTCCAGACAACTATCAGGAAAGCCCAGGGCCGGTTCTGGCCCACCGCACTTCACCAACGAATATGGGGCTGTCGTTATTAGCGAGTCTTTCCGCGTACGATTTTGGCTATCTCTCAACCGCCCAGCTGCTGCAACGCATCGGACAAGGGTTCCAGACCATGCAATCCCTGGAACGTCACCGGGGGCATTTCTATAACTGGTATGACACACTTACGCTGAAACCACTGTCGCCGCTTTACGTTTCCACCGTCGACAGCGGAAATCTCGTGGCCCACATTCTGACACTGGAGCCGGGGCTTTCGGGTCTGGTAAACCAGAAGATTCTGCCGCCGCGGCTGTTTGATGGGCTTCTTGATGCACTCCGCGTTTTCCTGGACGTAACGAGGACGCCGGCCGTTCGTAAGACCAAATTGGCGGACCCGGCAATTCTTCGGGCTGAAGAGTTGCTAAAACAACTAAGCGGGTTGTGCGCCGAGCCGCCTACCAAACTCCCGGCGGCTCTCAAATGTCTTGTGGAGCTTTCCGCAAAAACCGCGGCCCTTGCCGAACTCGCCAAAGACCTGCTTGGAAGCGAGCCGGTTTGGTGGGCTGGCGCCCTGCAACGTCAGTGCCAGGCTGCGCTTGATGATTTGACTTTCCTCACGCCGTGGCTTGCGCTTGGTCATTCACCGGATGAGCTGGAAAGATTCCATGTTGATGAAATCTTGACGTTGGGTGAATTGGCCGCGCTGACAGACACATGGAACCAGGAATTCCTCTCCGTCATCCAGGCCCGGCATGCCGATGACCCGGCGGCATATCAGCGGATCGAGGCCCTTCATTTGCTTATCAGGGAAGCAAGTCATCGCGCCGGGAACCGCATTGCCGAGATTGAAGCGCTCGGTCAGCAATGCAAAGAGTTTGCCCACGTGGAATACGACTTCCTGTACGACCAGACGCGTCATTTAATGACGATTGGATACAACGTGACTGAACGGCGGCGAGATTCGGGCTACTACGACCTGCTGGCATCAGAAGCAAGACTTGCCAGTTTTGCCGCCATCGCGCAGGGCAACATTCCGCAAGAAAACTGGTTTGCCCTTAGCCGCCAGCTTACCAATTCTTCGTTCGGACCAACTCTTCTTTCCTGGGACGGCTCGATGTTTGAGTACCTCATGCCCCAGCTGGTAATGCCTACCTATGAAAACACGCTGTTGGACGAGACTTGCAAAGCGGCAGTCGCCCGGCAGATTGAGTATGGCGCCACGCGCAATGTCCCATGGGGCATATCTGAATCCGGATACAACGTGGTCGATGTTCACATGAATTATCAGTACCGCGCCTTTGGCGTGCCTGGGCTTGGCCTCAGACGCGGACTGGGAGAAGACCTGGTGGTTGCTCCTTACGCCACAGCGTTGGCGCTCATGGTCGCCCCGGAGCAGGCCTGCGCGAATTTGCAAAGACTCTCGGTGGCAAGCGTTGAAGGTAAGTGCGGCTTCTATGAGGCCGCGGACTACACGACCGCACGTGTGCCGAGAGGCCAGTCAAGGGCGATTGTCCGGTCGTATATGTCCCACCATCAAGGCATGAGCTTGCTGGCGCTCTCTCACGTCCTGTTGGACCGCCCAATGCAACGGCGATTTGAATCGGTACCAATATTTCAGGCCACCATGCTGCTCTTGCATGAGAAAGTCCCCAAGGCTAAAGCCCTGTATGCCACGCCGGATGACTTGCCGGAGACGCATCGGTCCGTAGACGAGCTGGAAACTCCCGTGCGGGTCTTTCACAACCCCAACACGCCAATTCCCGAAGTCCAACTGCTCTCTAATGGCAAGTATCACGTCATGGTCAGCAATGCCGGCGGCGGCTACAGCCGGTGGAAAGATATGGCGGTGACCAGGTGGCGTGAAGATGCCACGCGCGATTCGTGGGGAACTTTCTGTTACATCCGGGATGTTGCCACAAAACGGTTCTGGTCCACCGCCCACCAGCCAACGGCGAAACCCCTGGAACATTACGAGGCGATTTTTTCCGAAGCCAAAGTTGAGTTCCGTTGCGGCGAGGGAGAGCTGGACACGCATACCGAGATCGCGGTCTCCCCGGAAGACGACATCGAACTTCGGCGCGTCACGCTCACCAACCGCTCGCGTAAACGCCGGGTGATTGAAATCACCAGTTACGCTGAAGTTGTTCTGGCCTCGCCGGCATCCGACGATCTGCATCCGGCCTTCAGCAATCTCTTCGTGCAAACCGAGATATTGGACCAACGCCGCGCGATTCTTTGCACTCGCCGACCGCGATCACACAATGAGCAACCGCCTTGGATGTTTCATCTGCTCGTGGTTCATGGTGCGGACGTGGGAACGGTATCGTACGAAACGGACCGAATGCAGTTCATCGGCCGGGGAAGAACCGCGGCAAATCCTCAGGCAATGACCATGTCTGGTTCGACGCTTTTGTCCGGCAGCCAGGGCTCGGTGCTCGATCCCGTTGTGGCTATCCGCTACCAGATAACGCTGGAGGCGGGACAGTCGGCAACGGCAAACCTGGTTTCCGGCGTTGGAGAGAATCGAGAGCGCTGCCTGCAATTGATCGACAAGTATCAAGACCGCCATCTGGCCGATCGCGTTTTTGACCTCGCCTGGACTCATAGCCAGGTCGTCTTGCGACAGCTCAACGCCACGGAAGCGGACGCGCAGAGTTTTGGACGTTTGGCAAGTTCCATCCTCTATGCCAACCAGTCTTTGCGCGCCGAGGCTGCTCTGCTGGCCAAAAATAACCGCACGCAGTCTGGTCTGTGGGGCTACACAATCTCCGGTGATCTACCCATCGTTTTGCTGCAAATTGCTGACGTGGCCAACATGGACCTGGTGCGCCAGCTCGTACAGGCCCACGCTTACTGGCGGCTCAAAGGGCTTGCGGTGGACCTGGTAATTTGGAATGAGGACCACGCCGGATACCGGCAACAGTTGCAAGACCAGATCATGGATTTAGTGGCGGCAGGTGTTCAAGCCAACGCCGCCGAAAGCGGCGGGCAAATCCTGGTACGGATTGGCGAGCAGATCGCGAATGAAGATCGCATTCTTTTCCAAGCCGTTGCCCGGGCCATTATCACCGATGCACGAGGTTCCTTGAGTTCCCAGATCAACACGCGCCGCGCAGCGGAAACCGAAGCACCGCGCGTGCGTGCCCGAAGGGCCGCTCGCGGCCTGCCTGCTCCGCGGGTCGATTCACCCCGCCCGGACCTGGTTCACTTTAACGGGCTTGGCGGGTTCACACCCGATGGCCGCGAGTACGTGGTCACGCTGGCACAAGACGAAGCAACTCCAGCGCCGTGGGTGAATGTAATCGCCAACCCAGAATTCGGCACCGTGATCTCCGAGAGCGGCTCGGCGTATACCTGGGGTGAAAATGCCCACGAGTTCCGGCTTACTCCATGGCACAACGACCCGGTGAGCGACGCCAGTGGCGAGGCGTTCTTTCTGCGCGACGAAGAGAGCGGCAGTTTCTGGTCTCCGTCGCCGCTCCCGGCCCGTGGCACCGGGCCTTATGTAACACGTCACGGATTCGGCTACAGCGTCTTTGAGCATACAGAGGACGGCATCCGTTCAGAACTGCAGATCTACGTGGCTCCGGACAGCGCTATCAAGTTCTCAGTACTGAAAGTTCGCAACGATTCGGGCCTCAGCCGCAAGCTCTCCGTCACGGGATATGTCGAATGGGTGCTTGGAGACACTCGTCCAAAGTCCACGATGCACGTGACCACCGAAAATGATCCTGAGACTGGAGCCTTGTTCGCACGCAATGCTTACAATGCCGAATTTCCCGGCCGCACTGCGTTCTTTGACGCCACGCAATCCACGCGAACGATCACCACCGATAGAACAGAGTTTCTAGGACGCAACGGATCACTTTCCAATCCGGCGGGCATGTACAAGGCGCGCCTCTCCGGAAAAACTGGCAGCGGTCTTGACCCTTGCGCCGCGATCCGCGTGCCCTTTGATCTGCTGAGTGGACAGGAACGCGAGATCGTGTTCATCCTCGGCGTCGGTCAGACTTCCGCCCAGGCCGTGGAACTAGTGCAGCGCTATCGCGGCACAGAAGCTGCGCGCGGTGTGCTCGAAACCGTATGGCACTACTGGACGCACACGCTGGGAACCGTGAACGTTGACACCCCGGACCAGTCCATCAACGTGATGGCCAACGGCTGGCTCTTGTACCAGACTTTGGCATGCCGTTTGTGGGCGCGAAGTGGATATTACCAGTCGGGCGGGGCCTTCGGGTTCCGCGACCAACTGCAAGACGTGATGGCCCTGGTGCACGCTGAACCAGGGCTCGTCCGTAAACAGCTTTTGCTTTGCGCCTCCCGCCAGTTCCGTGAAGGCGACGTCCAGCATTGGTGGCACCCGCCGACCGGCCGCGGAGTGCGCACCCACTGCTCTGACGATTTCTTGTGGCTGCCTCTGGCGGTTTGCCGTTACGTTTTCAGCAGCGGTGATACTGGAGTATTGGACGAAGCCGTGGAATTTCTTGAAGGCCGCGCGGTGAAACCGGAAGAAGATTCTTATTACGACCTGCCCGGACGCTCCGCAGCAACCGGCACTCTCTATAGCCATTGCGTTCAGGCAATCACCGCGGGCCTCAAGAGAGGTGAGCACGGCCTTCCCTTGATGGGCACGGGAGACTGGAATGACGGCATGAACCTGGTGGGCGAACAGGGCAAGGGCGAAAGCGTCTGGCTGGGGTTTTTCCAGCATCAGGTATTGACTGGTTTTGCCGATCTAGCCGGCCGCCGCGGAGACAAGGCTTTCGCCGAGATCTGCCGCGCTGAAGTCGAGCAGCTTCGTCGCGCGATTGAGGACACAGCCTGGGACGGGGAGTGGTATCGGCGAGCGTACTTTGACGACGGCTCGCCGCTGGGGTCGACGGCGAACGAGGAATGCCGCATTGATTCCATTGCCCAAAGCTGGTCGGTCTTGTCGGATGCAGGTGATCCACAACGCTCGCGGATGGCCATGAATTCCTTGGACAAGCACCTCGTTGACCGCGAATACGGTCTGATCAAATTGCTGGCTCCGCCTTTCGACAAATCCAGCCTGAATCCGGGCTATATAAGAGGATACGTCCCCGGAGTGAGAGAAAACGGCGGACAATACACTCATGCCGCCATTTGGGCGGCCATGGCGTTCGCCGCCATGGGTGACAGCGCACGGGCCTGGGAACTGTTCAGCATGATCAATCCAGTCAACCATTCCCTCTCGCGCGAAACCGTAGCAACGTACAAAGTGGAGCCTTACGTGGTGGCCGCTGACGTCTATGCCCTGGCGCCGCACACGGGCCGGGGAGGCTGGACCTGGTACACCGGCTCCGCCGGCTGGATGTACAGACTGCTGATTGAATCACTCCTGGGGCTTCGGCTGGAAGTTGATAAGCTCTACGTTTCGCCGTGTTTTCCCGAAGACTGGAACAGCTTCAAGGTACACTATCGCTTTTGTGAGACCGTCTATCACATTACTGTCAGCCAGTCCGCGGATCATGAAGGTGAGCCGAAGCTGATAGCGGATGGCAATCCGCAAGACGAGAAGTTCGTCAACCTGACCAACGACGGCCAGGAACACTTCGTGGAGCTGACGTTCGCAACGGCAAGAACGCCTGTTTTATCGTAGGCCGGATGCGTTCGGCGGTTATAACCGCTAGCTTCCATAGGGTTTAGGCGATGTTAAGATGCCTGGGGTTCGCATCGCGTGCGAATTCTCGAGTTCCGGCCCAATATTGAGCTATCCGATACAGAATAAGGATGCGGCGATGCTGTCTAATGAAAGAGTGAAACGAAGTAAATCAAGCCAGCACCCGGACGCGAGCGAGCCGGTTGCGGGAAAACCAGCGGGCCGAACACGCAGATTCGGCGTCGTGGAAAAGGACCGTGTCTTGTGTTTCTGCTGCACTTTGAGTTTCACCAACAGCCAGGAGCGCGACGCCCACTTGCAAAAGGTCCACCCCAAGTGGTCTGAGGATATGGTCCGAAAGATTGTTCCCGGCAGATCGCGTTCGAATGAGTAATTTAAAGATGCGGGAATTTGGGCCTATATTCACCTCCTGAGGTAGCTACCACGCGAAAACGCGCTGGCGAAAGATTCCTCTGTAAGAGAGGAAGACGTAGCAGTGCTCCGTCTCTACGTTGAGGTTTTGGTTCTGCCCGCGTTCGTGATTCATTTCCAAGAAGATGGTCCGCAGGCGCGGGCAGCACAAGAATGAGCGGATAGAACCTCGAATCTCACCTTTCGCCAAAACCGCGCGAAAAGGTGGGCCATATTCTTGAGCGCGCTCCGCTGCGCGGTCTTCATTTTAGGTCGCTCGGCCTTCGGCTCCGCTCCGGCCTACGGCGCGCGGAATGGTCCTTACCCAGCACTTACCCCTCGGCACGCGATGCGCGCCTCGCGGACGTACTGGGCCTAACTCGTGTCGCGCCTAACGGCGCTGGGCCCTTCGCGGAATGTTGACTCTCGCCCGAGCCACGGCCTCTTGGCACCGGGAACCCCGGGCTGGCAGCCACACGAATGCAGGTTGTCCACGGGGCTTTGATCTTGGGAATTTGGGGAATTTCTGGAATTTGGGACGATGAACTACTTCGCGCTGGCGCGGGCGAACAAAAAGAGGTACGATGGGAAGATTTTCGTAATCGCCAAAATGGCGACCCGGTGTGGTTGACGCCGGGGAGAGATCTTTGACAAACGAGTCGTTAACAATTGGCAACTAGCAATTAGCAAACCGAAACCCGCAGCCGAGGGCGGCTGCGCTCCACAACTCTTTTTCTTGGGATGAGTTCGCGTAAGTCCTTTAGACCTTGGGATGGAGAGGGGAGGGGCACAGAAGATCGGGTGATCTGGTAATCGGAGAGGCAAAAAGCAGATTCCTCACCTCTGAAGAAGGTTCGGAATGACAAAGCAGCGAAACCGCGCCACATTGGGATGGCTAGTGTAAGTCCTTTAGACCTTGGGATGGAGAGGGAGGGGCGCAAGATCGGGTGATCTTTCGTTTTCATGGGATGTTCTTAGCGTTCACCACATGATTCGTATTGACGTGACGTTTTGCGGCAAACGAAGTTGATGAAGACTTACGAACTTGCTTGAGAGCTCAGCTTGGATTCGCCCGTAACCACCAGCAGCAGCTCGTGTAGCGCAGGGACTTAGGGCGGCATGTTCTAGTAACACACCATGAAGATTGAAGTAAGAATGACACGTGGGGAATTCCTTGTCTGAGCAAGATTGCTCATCGCGAAGGAGCCAAGACTCCCTCTCGCACTTGGGACGGACCCCGTTCTTAACGCTTTCACCATCCGCGGTGGGTCAGGAAAAGATGAAAACTGTGCTTTTTTGAACAGGCGATCCGGACTGCCCGAGGCATAATCACAATCGATTTTAGAAAGGTTCGGCCGCCCATGAACGGCACAAAGACGCAAAAGAGTACGCATGAAGCAGACTACGCGGATGGTCTGGTGGAGGGCTACGTGCTGGGAACGCAGCAGGCAAATCGCGACGCGGCGTCTGAAGTGCAGAGGCTGATGACTTTGCTGGGCGTCACCCCCGGGCAGCACAAAGCAGCCGTTCTGCTGCTTGAGGCTGAGCGCAGAGTAGGCAGAGACGAAAGGCGCACCACGCACGCCGGCACGGTTGGTGAGTCCATTTTCAACAACCACGCTGGATCTTCTGCAGCGCAATTACGAGCCGTCACCATCTGCAAACCGTAGATGGCAAGAACATGCTTTTCCAGTGTGTGTCGAGACGAAGTACTGGTTCTTGCAGGCTTCGTAGAACCAGATGCCCTTCGATGACTGGAGAGGTAGTTCGTCGACCATCCACATAATTTAATTTTTTCAGATATTTGTTTGGTGGAGCTAGTCGGGATCGAACCGACGACCTCATCGTTGCGAACGATGCGCTCTCCCAGCTGAGCTATAGCCCCACAATGCAGGGAAGGTTGCTGCATTCGATTTTATCAGCGTTGTGCGGTTCGGCAAAATCGAGACTGATACCGAGTCGTCCGGATAAGCCGCCTGCGGGCGGTACGCTAGTCCCCCGGCCCTGCGTGGTTTGCAGTAAAGAACTTTTCAACACCTGCCTGAATCGCGCCGTGTCTTACCGTCTAACGTGCCTTGGGCGTATCACGCTCCACCAGCAGAACGCGTTTGATCTTGTTCCGGTCCATGCGCTGAAGCGCTCCGCCGATTCGTAATACGGCTTCTGTCGAAGACATTGATTCCACGTCGCACACCAGGACCGTACCGTCACGCAGATCCACGGTGTCATGTGCCAGGGTGCCCAGCTCATAACTCACGCTTCCGCCGGAAGCGTCGTCGGAACCGATTTCCAGCGGAAACCTGCCCGGATTGAAACCTTCTTTGCTGAATTCCAGCATGTGTCTCCCGGCAGAAACACGGACGATTTTCGGCGTCGTACCGGAATCACTGCCGTCAAGTTTGAAAATCGCACCCTGGGGCACTGTGTTGATGGTAATGCTGATCGTTCGGGAAGGCGGCGGCGCCTGGGATTGCAGCTCAGTAGGCACCGTTTCCGCGATGAGCTTGATAGTGGCCGGTGATCCTGTGGCGTGAAACGTGGTTTGAAACTTAATCGTTTCTCCTGGCCCCATGTTATTCACCTGGAGAAAACCTTCGCCGATTCGCACGTTGGCTTTGTCGAACACATACAGGGTAAAAGTGGCTACCGCCAGCTTTTTCTCCCAAAGATTTTGCGCGGTGGTTTCGCAAGTGTAGCTGTGTTCGCGTCCGTAGGCGGCCCCTTCTTTGAGTTTTCCAAACGTAAAGCGTAGAAGTGGTTTGCCGTTTTCCGGCCAGACGACAATCTGTTCAGTCGGTTCTTTAGCTCCCGCAACCGCCAGACAAAGACCTATCAGGCCCACAACAAGAAGTTTGTGTCGCACAAGACTCTCCGACATCGGTATTTAACCCAACCACAATCTTCGACTTAAAACGCTAGCAAGTGCGGTTTTTGTATTAAACTGCGCGGCCAACCATCCGCGCAAGCATGGCAGGTAGAAGCCGCTTCAGCAGGACCAGGCCCTTTTCCCTGGCGGACCCAATGACCATTTCATATCTGCCGGTGGCCACGCCCGCCAGGATCTGCCGGGCACACTCTTCCGCCGGCATGCCTTGCGCCAGTTCCTGGTCCACTTTGGCGTGCTTGCTGCCATCGCCCTTAAGGGCGGAAACGCTGATTTCCGTGCGGATATAACCAGGACAGACCAGCGTAACATGGATACCGTTGCGTTCTTCTTCCGCGCGAAGAGCTTCGAAGAACCCGTGCAGTGCAAACTTGCTGGCGGAGTAACCTGTCCTCAGCGGAACGCCGAATTTCCCGGCAATGCTGGAAATCACCACAAAGTGTCCGGACTTCTGATTGATCATGGAAGGCAGTACAGCGCGAGCGATGGCTTCCGGACCAAAGAAATTCACTTCCATGAGCCGCCGATAAACAGTCTCGTTCGAATCGCGAGCCAGAGCGCGTTGCGAAATTCCGGCGTTGAGCACCACGATATCCAGACCGCCTAACATGGCCAACGCGGCGTGCGTTTTTTCTGTAAGCTCGTCGCTGCGGGTGACATCGAGCGGCAGTACCTGAGTGCTGGGTACTCCTCCGCACGCGGCTTGAACCCGCTTCAACTCTTCTTCACGGCGGGCCGATAGAACCAGACGCGCACCTGCCTGATGAAAAGCCACAGCCAGCGCTTCGCCAATGCCCGACGAAGCTCCTGTAATCCAAACTCGACTGTCTTTGAACTTCACGAAGTTATTTTGCTCCTGCAAGTTCCACGGTCGCTGCGTAAAGGAACTGCACAAACTTGCCGAACCCGGCAATCTGCACTCGCTCGTCATTCCCGTGGACACGCTTCATGTCTTCATTGCTCATCACCGTCCCGATATCGTAAGCCTGCACGCCTTTCACGCGGAGCTGCGCGGAATCCGTGGCGCCCACCTGCATGATGGGAATTGTGGGCACGCCCGGGAAAACTTTTTGCTGCGCGTGTTCCAGAGCACGAAACCCATCCGTCTCAAGACCGGAAGGCGCCGCCGCGGGACGCTCATGCGTCCTCTCCTGGTCCACGATGGTGATTTGCGGATCGTTGAAAAGCTTGGTGAGATCAGCTTTGAGCGCGTCCATGTTTTCGTCCGGCAGCGCCCGCACATCAAACCGGGCTTCGGCGTCGGCCGGTATTACATTGGACCGGAACCCGCCCTTGATGATGGTGGGGACCAGCGATGTGCGCAGCATGGAATAGTACGCCGGTTCAGATTCGTGCAGCTTTTTCTGTACCAACGGGTCTTCCACGTGCGCATAAAGATCAGCTTTGCCCGCGGGACTTATTTTTGCCATCTGCTGGAAAAAGCGTCGCGTTGTCTCATTCAGGCGCGCGGGGGCTTCCCAATTGGCTGCCTTGGCTACGGCCGCAGCCAGGTGCGCAATGGCGTTGTCCATGCGTGGCGCAGAACCGTGTCCACTCGTGCCGTGGGCCACCAGCGAAAAACCGCGCGGGACTTTTTGCGTGGTTGAGACAGCCACGTACTGAACTTTGCCGTTTTCTTCTGGCACGTTGCCGCCTTCGTTGAAGGCATATTCGCAGGCAATTTCGTCCCAGTGTTTTTCCACCATGAAATCGATTCCGAATTGCGTGGTGCCTTCCTCGCCGGCTTCCGCCAGCAGGATCACGTCACGGTCCAGCGGGACCTTGAGGCGATGCAGCAACAGGAAGACTTCAAGGTTGGCGGCGTCCATGCTCTTGTCGTCAATGGACCCGCGACCGTAGAGATAACCGTCTTTGATGATGGCGGCAAACGGGTCCACGGTCCACTTGTCGCGCTCCACGCCCACCACGTCGAGGTGCCCCATCAGAAGCACGGGCTTTTTTTTGCCGCTCCCTTTCAGGCGCGCCACAATGTTGCCCCGTCCCGGAGCCGATTCGAAAATCTGCGCGGGAATGCCTTCCGCCGCCAACACGCTCTTAATGTATTCTGCGGCGCGGACTTCGTTGCCCGGAGGATTGCTGGTATCTATCTTTACCAGTTCACCGAGAAACTTAATGCCCTCGTCTTGTGCTTTAGCAAAGTCAGGAGCCTGCTGTGAAAATGCGGACTGAGAGAAACCTGGCGCAATCAGAGCAACCACCAGCGCGATCACGGAAACCGTACGTAGAGTGTTTGTGGACATAGCGTGAAAGCTTAGAACCTGCCGCAATTTCCCGCAAGAGATACGTTCGTCAATATCGCCGCCAAAAGACAATTTGATAAGCAACAGCCTCAAGTACAATCGGTGCATCATACAAATCCGTTCCTATTTCTGCTGGCGGTGACCACTCGTGCGTTCCATTTTGAAACTATTTCTGGCGGCCTCCATGGCCGTTCCCTTCTTGGCGCAACAGATGGCATCACAACAACCCAGCACTAGTCGGGCGGAAATTGACCGCCGCATCGAGCGCCACGTGCGTTCGTATTCTGAAGTACCAGTGGACGCCAAAGTAACCGTGACCGACCGCACTCCCAGCACATTCGCCGGATATGACAACCTAGCCGTGACCATTGAGCGCGAAGGCACACGAAAAGTCTTCAATTTTCTTCTTTCCAGAGATGGCACCAAGCTGCTGTACGTAAAAGAATTCGATTTAACTGAAGACCCGTATGCGCGGGTGATGAGAAAGATCGACACCGCGCACAGACCGATCCGCGGTACAGCCGACGCCAAAGTTACTATCGTGGTCTACGACGACTTCCAATGCCCGTTCTGCGCCAAGATGTACGTAACCATGTTCAGCGAAGTGATGGCCCGGTATCGTGACAAGGTGCGCATCTTGATCAAGGACTTCCCTCTCACCGACGCTCATCCCTGGGCCATGCGCGCCGCCGTGAATTCCCAATGCCTGGCGCAACTGGACAGCGAAGCGTATTGGGAATTCTCTGACCGTGTGCACACCACGCAGCAGGAAATCACGCAACAAACCAAAACAACGTCCGCGCAAACAGCATCTCCCCTGGACTCTCTGGCCGTGGAAGTCGGACAAAAGCATGGCGTGAACGCAAACGCCTTGCATGCTTGCCTTGCGAAACAGGACCGCTCCACGGTTGAGGCTTCCATGCGTGAAGGCCAGGAACTGGGCGTAAGCGCCACGCCAACCTTCTTCGTCAACGGCCAGGAACAGGAAGGTGTGCTTACAGCGGAACAGCTTCGTGCTTTGTTGGACCGATCGATCAGCGAGGCTGCGGCGGACTCACCGCAGAAATAGTTCTCCGTGGCGACAGTTAGCTTTGTAACTTCGCGCCAATTTCTGTAAGCAGAGCTTCGATGCGCGACAAGTCGCCGACGCCGGCCGGCAATCCGCCTTGGGCCAGTTCAGCGCTGCCGCCGCCGCGTCCGCCCAGCCG
>Ga0209069_10000280_pt1 | contig 22147 bp, 21 predicted proteins | sample Str013_2_FD_187202 | JGI IMG/M metagenome (GOLD analysis project Ga0209069, IMG submission 187202) | Freshwater sediment microbial communities in response to fracking from Pennsylvania, USA - Straight Creek_MetaG_SC_2013 (SPAdes) (version 2) | ecosystem: Environmental > Aquatic > Freshwater >...
ATGTGATGCAGCGCCAGGGCGCCTATCCGCCGCCGCCCGATGCTTCGCCGGTGCTGGGACTTGAAGTGTCCGGTCAGGTCGCGGCCGTGGGCGAGGGCGTGTCGGGCTGGCAGCCTGGTGATCAGGTCTGCGCGCTCACGCCCGGCGGCGGCTATGCGCAATGGTGTACGACGCCGGCAGGCCAGTCGCTGCCGCTACCCGGCGAGCTGACGCTGGAAGCCGCGGCGGCGCTGCCGGAAAACTGGTTTACGGTCTGGGCCAACCTGGTGATTCACGGGCGCCTGCAGCGCGGCGAGCGGCTGCTGGTGCATGGCGGCGCCAGCGGTATCGGTATTGCTGCGAGCCAGCTGGCGCGGATGCTGGGTGCCTCCTGCATCGTGACGGTGGGCGATGAGGACAAGGCGCGCTTCTGCCGCGAATTCTCCGACGTGCAGGCGATCAACTACCGCGGCGAGGACTTTGTGGCCCGGGTGCGCGAGCTGACGAACGGCGAGGGCGTCGACGTGGTGCTCGACATGGTGGGTGGGGACTACATTGCGCGCAACCTCAGCCTGCTGCGCCGGGACGGGCGCCTGGTGTTCATCGCCTTCCAGCGCGGCACCAGGGCGGAGGTGGATTTCAGCACCGTGATGCGCAATCGCCTGGTGGTCACAGGCTCCACGATGCGTCCGCGCAGCGTGGCGGAGAAGACCGCGATCCGCGATGCGCTGCGGCGCGAGGTGTGGCCGGCGATCGCCGCGGGGCGCGTACGCACCCATGTGCACGCGGTGCTGCCGCTCGTCGAGGCTGGCCGGGCCCATGCCCTGATGGAAAGCGGGCAGTTCCTCGGGAAGATCGTGCTGCAGGTTCCTTAAGCGGCGAGCGCCAAAAAAAAACGGCGCACCCCAATTCCTTGAGTGCGCCGCTTCCCCAGTGGGGGTCTGGGTTTAGTGGAAATTGTGCTTGAAGGTCAGGCCCCACTCGCGCGGCGCGCCAGGATTGCCCTGTTCGCGGCCGAAGAAGCCGATCAGGCTCAGCTTGCCCGCGAAGTATTCCTTGTTGGTCAGGTTGCGGCCATAGAGCGCCAGCTCCCAGTCCTTATTCGCGGCTGCCCAGGTGATGCGGCCGTTCACCAGCGCGTAGCCGTCCTGTTCGCCCTGGTTGTTGGACGTGAAATAGATCTTGGACTGGTAGGTGGCATCGAGTCGCGGCGTCAGTGATCCGCTCGCCATCTTGAACCCGTACTGGGCGCCGAGCGCCCAGGTCAGCGCCGGCGTGCGCTGCGAATAGCAGCGCTCGGTGCCGTTGCAGGTGCTGCCGGTGTTCAGCAGCACGTTGCCGCCATTGTCGGTCAGGTCATAGTTGAGGTAACCCGCCGAGACATCGAAGCGCAGGTTGTCCACGGGCTCGGCCTGCAGCTCGCCTTCCAGGCCCCAGATGTTGGCGGTACCGGCGTTGATGTAGCGGAACCAGTTGTTGCCCTTTGAATCCAGCTGCTGCGAAAAGGTCTGCTGATCGAGATAGCGCGAGAAATACACGTCGGTATTCAAACGTAGGCGATGATTCATGAACTCGGATTTCTCGCCAAATTCCAGGGTGCGCAGTTTTTCAGGGCCGAAGGGCGCCGTTTGCTCGCCGTTCGATGGGCGGGCGCTGAAACCGCCGCCCTTGAAGCCGGTCGAGAATTTCGCGTAGGTCATCAACGTGTCAGACCAGCGATAGTCCGCCGACAGCGTGTAGTCGGTGTTGTTGGCCTGCACCGGCACCGGAAAGTCCGCAATGATCACGTTGCCGGTAAAGGTCGTACGGGAGATCAGCGCATCCTTCTTGTCCTTGGTATAGCGAGCGCCGGCCGTCAACGAAAACTGGTCGCTGAGATGGAAGGTGCCCTGTGTGAATACAGCCCAGTTGGTCGTGGTCTGCCGGTCATTGGCGTCATTCTGATAGATGAAGCCCGGGTACAGGCTGTCAAAGCCGCGATTGGTGTCGTAGGCATCGTAATAGAACGCGCCGGCGGCCCAATCCACGGTCGGGGTCTTGCCGGTCAGCTGGATCTCCTCGGTGAGTTGCCGGTGCGTGGTGTCGTCATAGGTGAAATTATTCGGCAGGGGACTGCCGTCCGAATCGCGGCCGAACTTGTTCCAGAAGCGGCGGTAACCGGTCACTGATTTCAGGTTCACGGCATCCGACAGCTTGACCTCATAGGTCGCCGCCACGCCCCAGTGGTCCAGATTGTTGATATTCGGCACCGTGCGGCCACTGATCGGATCGGTGTAGCTGCTGTAGTTGCTGTACAGGCTGTTGGTGACAAAGCGATTATCCCAGCCTACTCCGGCGCCATAAATTGACGCGACGATGACATTGTTCCAGCCGATATTCAGGCCATTGGTGCCATCGATGACCGTGTACTTGTCGCCCGGCCCCTTCTGCCGCTGGCTGGTCAGGTCGGCGACCACATTCAGGTCGCTGGCGTCGTTGATCACGAACCGCAGGGCGACGCGCCCCGACTGGACGTTCTCGTCGTTGAGGGTATCGGCGACGCAGCCGGAGCCCGGCGAGAGCGAGGAGGTGAGATGGATGGGCGCCACGCCGTTTGGAAAGGCAGCGCTCGGCGGCAGGCCCGTGCCGCCGGTGCCGAGCGAATTGGCCCCGTGCAGACAGACGTAGTCGAGCACGTCGAACCAGCCATCGGCCTTCTTGCTGGAGAAGGACACCCGGGCAAACACCTTATCGTCGACCAGCGTGAAGTTGGCCGAGCCGCGTGCCTCCATGCGATGGTAGTTGCCGGCGGTCACGCTGATCGATCCGCCGCCGCTGCCGTCCGGCTTCTTGGAGATCATGCGCACCGTGCCGCCGATGGCATTCTTGCCGAACAGCGTGCCCTGCGGGCCGCGCAGCACTTCGACGCGATCGAGGTCGAGCAGGTCGAACATGGCGCCCTGGGGCCGGCCGATGTAGACATCGTCGACGTAGATGGGCACGCCGGGCTCGAAGGAGAGGATGTTGTCGCCCAGGCCCACGCCGCGAATGAAGGCGGCCATGGTGGCGCCCCAACCGGCGCCCAGCGGTTGAATGATGGTGCTGGGTACAAAGGAGCCCACTTCGGTGATATTGGCGAGACCGCGGTCTTCAAGGCCCTGGGCCGTGATCGCGGTGATGGCGATAGGTGTGGTCTGCAGACTTTCAGCGCGGAACTGCGCCGTTACGACCACCTCTTCCAGCTGACCACTGTTGGCCGCCGGCGCCGCGTTTTCCGCCTGGGCGCCGGCCGCGGCTGCCAACAACGCAAGTCCCCACAGTCGAACGCTCCACTGGCGTGGATTGGCATGTTTCATTGAATTGTCTCCCCCAAGCGCGGTTAGCCTTTGTCGAGTTTTCACCACAATGCCCGGCCCCGAGCCCGGCAGTGGGCGAAAAACATACCACGAAGGTTACGCCGCAGAGTGCAGCAAATAGTGCGATCAGCTTTCTCGATGGGAGAACGGCGTCAACGGGCAGTTGTTGCCTTCACGCGTCGTCGGTAGCGGTGCAGTGCCGGTTCGGTGTAGCCATTGGGCTGCTGCAGGCCCTCGAATACCAGGGCGCGCGCGGCCTGGAAGGCCAGACTCGTGCTCTCGTTGCCGGCCATTGGCCGATAGCGCGGATCCCCGGCGTTTTGCGCGTCGACCTTGATCGCCATGCGCCCGAATGCGGCCTCGACGTCGGCGGGCGTGACCACGCCGTGCAGCAGCCAGTTGGCCATGTGCTGCGAGGAAATGCGTAGCGTGGCGCGATCCTCCATCAGGCCGATCTCATGGATATCGGGCACCTTGGAACAGCCAACACCCTGATCGACCCAGCGAACCACGTAGCCCAGGATGCCCTGGGCGTTGTTGTCCAGCTCCTCGCGCAGCGCGGCTTCGTTCCAGTCGCGCCTCGGGTCCAGCGGCAGTGTGAGCAGCAGCGCCAGCGGTGGCACGGCCTCGTGCCGCAGCTCAGCCTGCCGGGCAAAGACGTCGACCGCGTGATAGTGCATCGCATGCAGTGTGGCGGCGGTCGGCGAGGGCACCCAGGCGGTGTTGGCGCCGGCCTGCGGATGGGCGATCTTCTGCTCGAGCATGTCGGCCATCCGATCCGGTGCCGCCCACATGCCCTTGCCGATCTGAGCCTTGCCGGACAGCCCGCAGGCCAGGCCGATGCGCACGTTGCGATCCTCGTAGGCTTTGATCCAGGTCGAGGCCTTCATCTCGCCCTTGCGCACCATCGCGCCAGCGTGCATCGAGGTGTGCATCTCGTCGCCGGTGCGATCGAGAAACCCGGTATTGATGAATACGATGCGATGCCGGACCGCCTCGATGCAGGCGGCGAGATTGGCCGAGGTGCGACGCTCCTCGTCCATCACGCCTACCTTGACGGTATGGCGCTCGAGGCCGAGCAGGTCTTCGATGGCATCGAACAGCCGGTTGGTGAACTGCGCCTCGGCCGGACCATGCATCTTGGGCTTGACGATGTAGATCGATCCTGCGCGGCTATTGCGCAGCCGCCCCCGGCCCTTAAGGTCATGCATCGCGATCAGACTGCTGACGATGCCATCGAGGATGCCTTCGGGCGCTTCGGAACCATCCGGCAGCAATAGCGCGGGTGTGGTCATCAGATGGCCCACATTTCGCACCAGCAGCAGGCTGCGGCCGTGCAGGATCAGTGGCCCGCCGTCCGGCGCGGTGTAGTGGCGGTCGCTTTCCAGGCTGCGCGTCACAGTGCGGCCGTTCTTCAGAAAAGTCGCCTGCAGCGTGCCGTTCATCAAGCCCAGCCAGTTGGCGTAGGCGTCCACCTTGTCCTCGGCATCGACCGCGGCAATGGAATCCTCGAGATCGACAATGGTGGATAGCGCCGATTCGAGTACCACATCGGCCACGCCGGCCGGATCCTGGCACCCGATGGGGTGCTCGCGATCAATCACCAGTTCGATATGGATGCCGTGATGGCGCAGCAGGATCGCGCTGGGCGCGTCCGCCGCACCACGATACCCGGCCAGAGCGGACGGATCGGCCAGCGCAGGGGCGAGCGCGCCGTCCACGATGCGGTAGCCGGTGACGGTGGCGTGACTTGCCGAGGCCAGTGGCACCGCGGAATCCAGCAAGCTCCGCGCACGCGCAATCACGGCGGCCCCGCGGGCCGCGTCGTATCCGGGAGCGGAGGCGAGGGCCCCCGCGATCGCGTCCGTGCCGTACAGCGCGTCATACAGGCTGCCCCAGCGCGCGTTGGCGGCATTCAGTACAAAGCGCGCGTTGAGTACCGGCACGACCAGCTGCGGTCCGGCGAGCCGCGCGATTTCCTCGTCGACCCGTGTGGTGGTCACCGTAACAGCGGCGGGTTCCGCCACCAGGTAGCCGAGCGCGCGCAGCCAGGCCTGGTAGGCGCTGTGATCGGCGATGGGACCGGGCCGTTCGCGGTGCCAGGCATCGATGCGCACCTGCATGGCATCGCGTATTTCGAGCAGGGCACGATTTTCGGACGCGAAGCGGGCGTAGAGGGCGGCCACGCCGCGCCACAAGTGCTGCAGATCCACACCGGTTCCCGGCAGCGCCTGCTGCTCGATGAAGCGATCGAGCACCGCCGCAACTTTCAGTCCTTCGCGATCGATCATGCCTGTCCTCTACGGTGAATACGGAGTGTGCCAGACTGCGGGTCCCGTTAGTATTCAAAAACCTGACTGGCCTCGAGTGGGTGATCACCGATGATGCGCGCGATGCGACTGGAGCGGCGCGGAGCGCCCCTGGCGCTGCGTGAATTTGCAGTGCCGACCCCCGGTGCCGGTGAGGTGCAGATTGCGGTCAGCGCCTGCGCCGTGTGCCGCACTGATCTGCATGTGGTCGATGGCGAGCTGCCGGCCGCAAGCCTGCCGATCACTCCGGGTCACGAGATCGTTGGGCGGGTCACGGCGCTGGGCGCGGGCGTAACGCAGCTGGAGCTGGGTGAACGGGTCGGCGTACCTTGGCTCGGCTGGGCCTGCGGGCGCTGCGAGTACTGCCGAGCCGGCGCCGAGAATCTGTGCCCGGAGGCTCGTTTTACTGGCTATCAGATCGACGGCGGCTACGCCAGCGCACTGGTAGCTGACGCCCGCTTTGTGTTCAGGTTACCGCCTGACTACAGCGACGAGCAGGCGGCGCCACTGATGTGCGCGGGGCTCATTGGCTGGCGGGCGCTGCAGGCGGCTGGTGCCGGACTCCGGCTGGGTCTGTACGGCTTTGGGGCTGCGTCCCACATCGTTGCGCAGGTAGCCGGCGCGCGCTCCCAGCAGGTCTATGCTTTCGTGCGACCGGGAGACACCACGGCGGCGGCGTTCGCGCTGTCGATGGGAGCCTGCTGGGCGGGCGCTGCCGATGAACGGGCACCACAGGCGCTCGATGCCGCCATCATCTTTGCACCGGTGGGTTCGCTGGTCCCGGTGGCGCTGCGCGCGGTACGGCCCGGTGGTACGGTGGTCTGTGCCGGCATCCACATGAGCGACATTCCCGCCTTTCCCTACACTACGCTCTGGGGTGAGCGCTGCCTGCGATCGGTGGCCAACCTGACACGTCGTGATGCCGAAGAGTTCCTGGCCTTTGCCGCGCACACGCCGCTGCGCGTCAGTACCGTGCGCTATGCGCTTAGCGAGGCCAATGCTGCGCTGGCAGATCTGCGCAGCGGCCGATTGAGTGGTGCAGCCGTGCTGATTCCTTGAGCTGACTGGATTGGAGCCGATGCCTATGACCACCTTCCACAGGTTGCTGCGGTGCTGTGCGGCGCTGACGGGCTTGAGTGTGTGTTGCGCAGTATGGCCGGCCGATGCCGGACCCGCCGCGTCGCAGGAATTCCAGGCGGCCATGGCCAAAGCGCCGGACCTGCAGCGCGGCCGCGAGCTGTTCGCGACCTGCGCGGCCTGTCACAACGCCGATGGGTCTGGCGCCGCGGACGGATCGGTGCCGGCCATCGCCGGGCAGTACCGCGATGTGATCATCAAACAGTTGACCGATTTTCGCGCTGACCAGCGCTGGAACGTGCGCATGGAAAAGGTGCTCTATCAGCGCCATCTCACTGAGTCCGCGGACTTCGCCGATCTTGCAGCCTTTGCGAGCCAGCTGCCGCGCCGCGCAACGCGCAACGTGGGCGATGGCAGTGCACTGGCAGCGGGTACCAGCATATATTTTCGGTCCTGTTCAGCCTGCCACGGTGCGCTGGGCGAGGGGAACGCGTCGCGCCTGACGCCGCGACTGGGCGGCCAGCACTACGGCTACCTGTTGCGCCAGATCCGTTTCGCCGGCGATCGCCGACGGCCCAATATGGCCGAGGCGCACGAGCAGCGGGTGCGCAAGCTCTCCATGGACGAGATCAGTGGCGTGGCTGACTATCTCTCGCGCCTGGATCCCGGCGCCGGGCGTACGTCACCGTTCCGACAATAATTACGCTGTGCGGCACTGTGCATTCCTGAACCATTCATCAGCGCCGCTCGTTCAGCGGATGGGTATGAACTGGAATACGCCTGAGCCACAGCCGGGCGGCTTGCCAATAAATGCCGGCCACCACGCGCAGCGTGGCGAACGGGAATCGCAGCAGCGCCATGGCCAGACTGGCGCCGCTGAGCTCGCGGCGGGTCAGCGACAGCGTGGCGTCGAACAGCCTGCGGCCACGCTCGAGATTCTGCATGTGAATTGCCAGCCGCGGTCCGGGTTCACTAAAGTGCCAGCGGTACTGCAGATCCATAGGCATGAACGGCGACACATGAAAGCGTTTGCCGGTGTTGAGCTGGCGCCCGCGGATCACGTAGCAATGGCGCTCTTTCCACGGCGTATTGGTGATCTCGGCCACGATGGTTTCCAGATGCTGACCGGAGGAGTCGTAGCAATAGTAGAAACTCACGGGATTGAAGCAGTGCCCGAAGGTGCGAAGATGCGTCAGCAGCCGTATCGGTCCCGCCGGGCGTGAGCCGGTTTCCCTGGCCACCAGCTCGCGCACTGCGTGCTCCAGCGGCACGGCCGGATCGCCCAGGTAGTCCGCGCGTTTGAACCACGCCAGGTTCGGCCTGCCGATCGACCACAACCACCGGCCGCTGAACACGCCATCCAGTTCAGCAAGGTCCAGCCACACGAAGGCCAGACGATAGGCAAAGGCGTGCGGGCGCGGCGCGTGCCGCCGGTGCCTAAGCCGTCCGATATACAACGCGCTGTTCATGATCCTCGCGGAAGTGGCGCACGGCGGCCAGAGCACTGACGACGCCGTCCTCGTGAAAGCCGTTCTGGCACCAGGCGCCGCAGTAGTAGGTGCGCAGCGGGCCGTTGATGTCGCGATGGCGGGCCTGGGCCACTACCGATTCCACGCCGTAGAGCGGATGGTGATAGGTGATACGCCGCAGTACCTTGGCCGGGTCAATGGCCTCGCTGCGATTGAGCGTTACCAGGAACGGCACTGGAGCATCCAGGCCCTGCAGGATATTCATATTGTAGGTGAGGGCGACACGGCGCCGGTCCTGCGCCGCAAGGTGGTAGTTCCAGGCGGCCGAGGCCAGGCGCGCCTTGGGCAACAGGCGCGTATCGGTATGCAGCACGGCCTCATTGACCTGGTAGGGGATTGCGCCCAGCACCTCCCGCTCCAGACCGCTGGCATCGGCCAGCATGGCCAGTGCCTGGTCGCTGTGGCAGGACATAATCAAGGCGTCGAAGCGTTCGGGTTCGTGGCCGCGACTCCTTATCATTACGCCCCCGGGCTGGCGCCGCACCCAGTCGACCGGGGTGTTGAGACGTATACGGCGCCGGAAGCCCGCCGTCAGGCGCTCCACGTAGCGCGCCGAACCGCCGCGGATCGTGAGCCACAGCGGCCGGTCATTGATCGACAGCATGCCGTGGTGATGAAAGAACCTGATGAAGAAGCGGGCTGGAAAGCTCAGCATGGAGTGCGGATCCGTCGACCAGATGGCGGCACCCATCGGAATGATGTAGTGATCGATGAAGGCCCGGCCATAGCGGCCGCGCGCCAGGTATTCTTCCAGCGACAGCTCATCGCCTGCCTGGCCCAGCAGTCGCGGCGCTTCGCGGTTGAAGCGCAGGATGTCGCGCACCATCCCTAAGAACGAGGGGCGCAACAGGTTGCGGCGCTGGGCAAACAGTGTGTTCAGTGTCGTGCCGTTGTACTCCAGGCCGCTGGCCTCGTCGGTCACGGAAAAGCTCATGCTGCTCACGCGCGAGGCAACGCCGAGTTCGTTCAGCAGTGCCAGGAAATTGGGATAGGTGCGATCGTTGAAGACGATGAAGCCGGTATCGACCTGGTAGGTAGCGCCGGCCTGCTCGACGGTATGGGTATGGGTGTGGCCGCCGATGTAGTTCGCGGCTTCGAAAACCGTGATGTCATGCTCGCGATGCAAGTGGTAGGCCGCGACGTTGCCGGCAATACCGCTGCCAATAATGGCCAGTTTCATGGCGCGGCACCCCAGTGTTGCGGCACGGCCTGGATGCGCGCCAGGTCATAGCCCTGGTTTGCAAGCTGGCGCAGGATCAGTGCGTAGTCGGCTGCCGGCATGGTCGGTGTCCTGGACATGATCCACACGTAGTCGCGCTGCTGGCGTCCCACCACGGTGTGCTGGTAGTCATCGGTCAGGTAGATGACTCGGTAATCGGCTTTGAGGGGCCAGATAAAGCGCATGCCCCAGACGGCATTGCTGTGGCGGTCGAGCACAAAGCCCCGTGGCGTGTAGCGTTTGACCGGGCCGTCGAAACTCCCGGCGCGAAAGGTGAACGTGGTGGCGATACTGCCGTCGGCATTGAGCTGATACGATTCGATGGCGTTGTGTGCGCCCTTTTCAATCACGGTCGGAATGTTGGCGATGACATACCACGCGCCCATGAAGCGCTCGAGATCGACATGTGCCACCGTCCCCAGGGGTGGCTGCTGCGAACCCTGGCAGGCGCACAGCAACATCGCGGACAGCGACAGCGCCAGTCTCATGAGTGCCGGGCTCCGGGAAAAAAGGCATTGGTGCGGGCGATGTACTCACGATAGGCCGGGCGCCGCCCGGCTATGTCCTGCTCCAGCAGCGCAACTCCGGAGACCTTGAGCAGCAATACTGTCATTAGCAGCGGCGAGTACAGGCTCCACCAAGCGCCGGCTGATGCCGCCAGCAGGTAGAAGCCCCACCAGACGCAGCATTCGCCGAAATAGTTGGGGTGGCGCGAATAGCGCCACAGGCCGAGATCCATCACTTTGCCAGCGTTGCTGGCGGTTGCTTTGAAGCGCGCCAGCTGAAAATCCGCGAGCGCTTCGTAGCCAATTCCAAAGCCGGTCAGCAGCACGCCGAGCGCATCCAGTGTGCCGAACGGGCCCTCGCCAAGCAGCGCGCCCAGCAGCGGAGCGGAAATGATCCAGGCCAGCACTACCTGCAATCCGAACACGAGATACAGGCTCTTCCAGGCAAATCCGGGTTCGTTGCGCGCGCGGATGAGTTGATAGCGGTGATCCTCGGGCGCGGACCAGTTGCGCACTGCCAGGTGGATGGCGAGGCGCAGGGACCAGGCGAGGACCAAGGCCAGCACCAGCAGCATACGCGGACCCTGCGAGGCGCCAGCCAGCGCGTAGACCGCGGCTCCGGCCAGGAAGAACAGCGACCAGAAGACGTCGACCAGGCCGACGTTGCGCCGCGCGCTGGCAATGAGCCAGGCCAGCAGGCCAAGCCCCGCCATTGCGGGCAGTGCCGCCAGCCAGGCATGCACGGTGTTCATGCCGCGGCGAACCCGTCGCGGCTTCGTGCCGCTAGGGCCAGCAGCGGCGTAACCGCTGCCCAGACCAGCGCAACGGCGCACAGCGCGCGCGTGGTGGGTATCAGCGTGATCGCGCCAAGCCGGGCGCCGGCGTAGTAGGCCAGTGGCCCGCCCACCAGGCCCAATACACTGGCCGCGGCCCATCGCCAATGCAGCCAGCGCAACGAAATATTCAGCGTGGTGGCGAACAGCACCCAGAGCGCAATCATCCAGGCGGGGCTGACCCCTGCGATGACTACGCCTGAGCTGAAATGCAGCAGCCCGAGGCGCATCAGTGCCGAGTCCAGGATCACGCCCAGCAATGCGGCACAGGCGAGCAGTGTGAGTTCACGCGACTTGAAGCGTGCGCCGGCCAGATGCCAGGTGACTATCGCCGCCGCGAGCAGTGGTCCCAGCCACGGTGCGCCACGCGCCGCGCCCAGCACGCAGGCGAACCAGCCGATCTGATACAGGACGATATTTACCGCAATGCTCATGGGTCTAACGCGCCGGCTCGAACAGGTAGTGGCTGACCCACCACTCCTGGCCGTCGCGGTAGCCGAACAGCTCGGCGCAGGCCATGAAGAAAATGCGCCAGCGCTGTAGCCAGCGTGAGGCCTCGCCCGGTCCGTAGGTTGCGGCGAGCACCTCGAGCGCCTGGGCCCGGTTGCGATCGAGATTGGCCAGCCAGGCATTGGCGGTGCGCTCGTAGTGCCTCCCATCCCAGCGCCAGCGCCGCAGGCACCGCAGGTCGTCCTGGAAGCGCAGCGCCAGCTCGTCGCTGGGCATCATGCCGCCAGAAAAGAAATAACGGCTCATCCAGTCGGCGGGACCGTTGTCAATGAATGCATAGGGCGTAGTGCGGTGGCAGAACACGTGCATGAAAAACCGACCGTCCGGCTGCAGCCATTGGCTCAAGCGCGCGAACAGCGAGCGCCAGTTGCGCATGTGTTCGAACATTTCCACCGAGACGATGCGATCGAAGCGCCGCTGGGCCTCGAAACTGTTCATGTCCGCGGTGCGTATCTCGAGGTTGCCGAGGCCGCGCTGGCGGGCTTCGCCCAGTATCCATTCGCGCTGCGAGGTCGAGTTTGAAACCCCCAATATCTGGCTGGCTGGATAGTGCTCGGCGATCCACAGCGTCAACGAACCCCAGCCGCAGCCCAGTTCGAGTACCTGCTGCCCATCACGCAGTCCGGCACGCTCACAGGTCGCAGCCAGTGCGGCGGCTTCAGCCTGGGGCAGGTCGATCACTCCCTCGGGCCACCAGGCACCGCTGTACTTGCGATGCGGCCCCAGCGCCAAGCCGAAGAACTCAGCGGGCAATTCGTAGTGCTGCGCATTCGCGAGCTCAGGCACCGGGGCGGTGGGGGCGGTGGCCATGGCAGCTACGAAAGCCTCGCCGAGTTCACCGGCCGCCACGCAGTCCGTCGCGCCCAGCTCGCCCAGGCGCTGCTCGCACAGCCGCTGGATGCCGCGCCGGACCACCGCGTCCGGAATGTGCCCCTGTTCGACCCAATCGATGGCTTTTCGCGCCGCGTAACTCATGCTGAACTCCCCTCGGTGTTGACTGGCCGCAGGCCGACTCGCATCGCGGCCCTCGATTGCATACACTTATTCGCGCCACCTCCGCATTTGGATTCACCAGTTTAAGATAATTATTTGCCTAAGCCTGAATCCAAACACGCCATGGCCGCGAATAGTGAGCAGGAGCCGCTGCTGCCAGGCGTCGCCCGCGGCGATCGCGACGCGCTGCGCGCCTGCATCCAGCGCTACGGCGCGCTCATCTGGTCGATTGCGCGACGCATGTCGCCGACCAGCGCCGACGCGGAGGACGCAGTGCAGGAGGTATTCACCCAGTTGTGGAGCAACGCCGCGCAGTACGATGCGACGCGCGGCCCCGAAGGCGCATTCGTCGCGCTGCTGACGCGGCGCCGGGTGATTGACCGCCTGCGTCGGCACCAGAACTGGTCACGAATGGAGGTTCCGGCCGATAGCCAGACCCTGGCCGAGCTCGCGTCGGTGGACGCCGCGGCTGAGCTGCAGAGCGACGCCGCACGCGCGGCCCAGGCGCTGGCCACGCTGCCGGCCGAGCAACGCAATGCCATCGTGTTGTCGCTGCTGCACGGGTTGTCGCATGGCGAAATAGCCGAGCGTACAGCGCTGCCCCTGGGCACGGTGAAGACGCTGGTGCGTCGCGGACTGATGCGCGTTCGCGAAGCGCTGGGCATCAGCTTGGCCGGGAAAGAGATGCGGGGGGCTGCGGGATGAGTACGCAGCAGAGTATGCACGAACGGCTCGTCGAGCTCGCTATGGGCGAGGCCCTGAGCGAGTTGTCTCCCGACGAGGCTGCGGAGTATGCGGCGTTGCGCGGGCCGTACCCGAACCCTGAGGTCGCGGCGAGCGCACGGGTAGTGGCCGCTGCGCTGCAGGCACTGCTGGGCAGGCTCGAACCGCTGCCGGCGGCGCTGGCGGCGCGCATCGAGCGCCAGGCCCAGCCGGTGGCGACCATGCGGGCCCCGCGTACTGCACGGACGCTGGGTTTCGCCTATGGCGGCTGGTTCGCGGCGGCAGCGAGTCTGCTGGTGGCACTGTTTGCCTGGCGCATGCAGCCGGCCAGCTCGCCGCCGGCGGTCGTCGCAGCCAGTGTCGAGCGGGCCAGCCTGCTCGAGTCGGGCCGCGCGCTGGTCAAGGCGAACTGGTCATCCGGCGGCGACGCGACCGGGCTTGCCGTGCACGGCGATGTCATCTGGGATCCGGCGCGGCAGAGCGGCTATATGCGCTTCAGCGGCCTGGCGAAGAACAATCCCACTCAGCAACAATACCAGTTGTGGATCTTTGACAAGCACCGCGACCAGCGCTATCCGGTGGACGGCGGAACCTTCGATGTGACCGACAGCGGCGAGGTGATCGTCCGTATCCGGGCGCGGCTGCATGTGGAAACGCCAACACTGTTCGCCGTCACCGTGGAGCAGCCGGGAGGCGTGGTGGTCTCCTCACGCGCGCGCATGGCCGCTGTGGCACAGACCGGATGACCAAGCCGTCAGCAGCCGATATCGATGCCCGCTACGGCCTGGAGCCGGTATTTGAGCCTGGCGATGGTGTTGGGGCCGGTGCCGGAGCGGGGGCACTCGAGCGCTTTGTCGAGCAGATGTGCCCCTATTGCGGCGAGGTCTATGGTGTCATGGTGGATCTGTCGGCTGGCCCGCAGTCCTACATAGAAGATTGCCAGGTGTGCTGTCAGCCGATCAGCAAGACCGTCGTTGTCGATGAGCGCGGTGATTTTGCGAGCCTGGTCGCTGAGCGTCTGGACGGTTGAGGCGCGGCATTGCCGGAGATGAGCACATGATCAAGCTGCTTGGCATATCCGGAAGCCTGCGTCGCGGGTCGTTCAACACGCTGGCGCTGCAGGCGATGGCCTTGCAGTTGCCTGCGGACGTGAGTCTCGAGATTCGTACCCTGCATGGCATACCGCTTTACGACGCCGATCTCGAGGCGAGCGAGGGCGTTCCGCCGGCGGTCACCAGTCTGAAGGAGCTCATCGTCGCTGCCGACGGGGTGATCCTGGGCACGCCCGAGTACAACAATGGGATTCCCGGCGTGTTCAAGAATGCCATTGACTGGGCCTCGCGCCCGCCGGCCGACGTCAAACGGGTGTTCCGCGGCAGGCCCTTCGCGCTGCTGGGCGCCTCGCCCGGCGGCTTCGGTACGATTCTGAGCCAGACTGCCTGGCTGCCGGTGCTGCGCACGCTGGGTACCGAGCCGTGGTTCGGTGGCCGTCTGTTGCTGTCGCGCGCCAGTACGCTGTTTGATGCAACTGGCAAACTGACTGACGCCGCCATCCAGGAGCAGCTGCGGCAGTTTGTGCTGGGCTTCGCCGAGTTCGTTCAAAAGCGCTCGGCCAGCCACTGACTGCCGCAACTGCCGCGCTGTCATGCGCCACCGATCCTGGCGGCGTCGACCCGCGCTGCGAGATCAGCCAGCAGCTGGCCGTTCTCACCGAGCGGGATGAACTGCGAGCCGGCGGCTATCATCGTCGCGGCGAGCTTGAGCCGCTGGCCCGCGCGCGCTAACCTCGAATGGTATATCTGATGGAGCCAGGCGGCCGCAGCGCCCGGCGTATCCAGATGCAGCAGTTGTATGTCCATGGTTGCTCCTGTGGGTCGCGATGGGGCTCAGGCGGCGCCGATCTTGAAGATCAGGCCCTCCGCCAGCACGATGGTCAGCGCCAGGCCCAACTGCGCAAGGCGCGCCAGGTAGTAAGTGAAAGTCATGATGCGTGTACTCCTGTGTAATGCTTCGATGGGTGCCAAGATGCGCGCGGCGCGTATATTCAACAAATGCAAAAAATGACTCGGGGTTAAGGAAAACTAATCGTGGCCAGGGCCTATGACCGGTTGCCGCTCGGTGCGCTGCGCGTCTTCGAAGCGGTGGCCTCGAAATTGAGCTTCAGCGATGCGGCCGACGCCCTGAATGTGACGCCGGCCGCGGTCAGCCAGCAGATCAAATCGCTCGAGGATTACCTGCAGCTGCCGCTGTTTCGCCGCAGCGGCCGGCGCGTGGAGGTGACCGGCGAGGGCCTGGAACTGTTGCCGGCGGTGCGCTCCGGCCTCGACGTGCTGGAGGCGGCCCTGCAGCACGTCAAGCAGCATCGGCGCGGCGGCCCGCTGCATATCACGTTGCTCGCCTCGTTCCTGCAGATGTGGCTGATGCCGCGGATTCGCGCCTTCCGCCGGCAGTGCCCGGACGTTCAGCTGCGATTTCACACCTCGCGCGAGCCGGTGGATTTTGCGCGTACGGCAGTGCACGTGGCATTGCGCTTCGGACGTGGCAACTACCCCAATCTGTACGTGGAAAAGCTGCTCGATGACTGGCTGGTGCCGGTGGCGCATCCGGATGTCATTCGGCAGTACGGCTTGCTCGAGCGCGGTACCGATCTGGAGAAGGTGCCACTGCTGGACAGCGACGAGGAACCGTGGCGCATCTGGCAGCGGTTCGACGCGCAATGCGAATGGCAGTCACGCGGACCCAACATCGATGATTCCGCCGGGCTGCTGGCGGCAGCCGAGGAAGGCATGGGTTATGCGCTGGCGCGCTGGACTATCGTGGCGCGCTCGCTGCAGAGGGGCACGCTCAAGCTCGCTGGCACGGAGGTGCTGCCCTATGGCTCGTCGTACTACTTTGTCTGCCCAGAGCCCTATCTGGCGATGCCCAAGGTGGCGCAATTTCGCGATTGGGTGCGCGCCGCCGCCAGGGAATTTCCTGCGCCGCCGGAGCCAGCGCGGGTGGCACAGCGCACCGTGCGGGGCACGGGCCGGAAGCCGCGCCAGCGTGAATGATGGGAGCCGGTGCAATGGCTGAACGCCCGAATTTTCTGATCCTGATGGCCGATCAGCTGACTGCCGGCATCCTGCCGGCCTATGGCGGGGCCGCCAGGACGCCGCACCTTGAACAGCTGGCCAGTCAGGGTGTGGTGTTCGAGTCCTTCTATTGCAACAGTCCGCTGTGCGCGCCCTCGCGATTCTCCATGCTCGCCGGCCAGCTGCCCTCGAAAATCGGCGCCTATGACAACGCCGCGGAATTTCCGGCCGCCACGCCGACACTGGCGCATTACCTCCGCCACGCCGGTTACCAGACGACGCTCAGCGGCAAAATGCACTTCTGCGGACCCGATCAGTTGCATGGTTTCGAAGCACGGCTGACCACTGACATCTACCCGGCGGATTTCGGCTGGACTCCGGACTGGCAGAACAGCGATCAGCGTCCGGGTTGGTATCACACCATGGACTCGGTCACTCAGGCCGGTCCCTGCGTGCGCACCAACCAGATCGACTTCGATGACGAAGTGGTGTACGCGGCGCGCCAGAAGCTGTTCGACATCGCGCGCGGCAAGGATCGGCGGCCTTTCTGCCTGGTCGTGTCAATGACCCATCCGCACGATCCCTATGCCGTGCCACAGGCTTACTGGAATCGCTACCGGGACAGCGACATTGCCAAGCCGCGTGTCGCGCGCAGTGAAGTGGCGGACGATCCGCACTCGCGCCGCCTGCGTCAGGTAATCGGCTTGGAGCTGCAGAACCCGACCGAGATCCAGGTGCAGGCTGCGCGCCGCGCCTACTGTGGCGCCGTGTCCTACGTGGACGATCAGGTCGGCGCCATGCTCGGGGCGCTGCGTGAGGCGCGGCTGGATCGCAACACCATCGTGCTGGTGCTGGCTGACCACGGCGACATGCTGGGCGAGCGCGGCCTGTGGTACAAGATGAATTTCTTCGAGCCCGCCTGCCGAATACCACTGATCGTGTGGGCGCCCGGGCGCTTCAAGCCACGACGGGTAAGCGCGCACAGTTCACTGCTGGATATCCTGCCCACGCTCTGCGAGCTGGGCGGCGACGGGCAAGCGCCAGCCTATGCAGCCCCGCTCGACGGACGCAGTCTGATGGCGGAACTGGGCGGCGATGCTGTGCCCAGCGGTGATGCCGTGCCCGGGGAAGTGATCGGTGAGTATCTGGGCGAGGGCGCCATCGCGCCGGTCGTGATGATCCGCCGCGGGCGCTTTAAATTCATTCACTCGCCGGTCGATCCGGATCAGCTCTACGATCTGCTTGCCGATCCGGATGAGCGCCGCAATCTGGCCGGGGCCGCCGCGCACGCAGCCCTGGCCGGGGAGTTCAGGTCCGAAGTGGGCCGGCGCTGGCAGCTGCCCCGGATACACCAGGAAGTGCTCGCGAGCCAGCGGCGGCGGCACCTCGTCTATGGCGCCCTGCGCAAAGGGTGCTACGCGCCCTGGGATTTCCAGCCGCTGCGCGACGCCACGCGGCTGTACGTGCGCAACGATCAGGAGCTGAACGACTTGGAGGCGCTGGCGCGCTTTCCGCCGCTCGCGACACGCGACTGACGGGATCAGCGCAGGCTGAGCGTCTGCGCGGCGTTCACAGCTCCGGTCGCGGGATCCTGCAGCAGCAGCGCGAGCCTCGTGGCATCGGGCGGGAAATCGCTGCAGGCGATCTGCAGGTGCGCGCCGCCCTGCGTTAGCGTGGCGAGTCTGCTCACCGATCGGACTACGTTCACTTCTTTGATGGTGCGCCCGGCGTTCTCGCCACGTGGAATCTGCGTGGTCGCCTGCGGCAGGTAGGCGACTGCATAGAGATCAAGCGTGCCGGGCAGTGCGCTGACCGCGGCGTCGATGCGCAGGCGCCCGCTGGCAATCGTGGCCGTGAAAGGCCGCGCAGCGCGGGCAGCATTGCGTTCGCGGGCACTGCGTAGCGCGGTGGCCACCGCCGCTGCGTCCGAGCCGAGCAGGCTCTTGCGTCCATCCACGATCAGCTGCGGGGTAAAGACTTCCTGGTTTTCGTTGGCAAGCGCCCACTGACGCTGCCGGGTGCTGGCAGCCGCTAGTGAAAAGCGGTCGCGCCAACCCAGCTCGTCCCAGTAGTCCACGTGGAAGGCCAGCACCAGCAGGTCGGCTCGCGTCGCCAGTTGCGCTGCCAGACCTTCAGCCGGCGGGCATGAACTGCAGCCCTCGGACGTGTACAGCTCCAGCACGATCGGTCGCGCCGCCGGTGCCTCGCTGGCTGAGTTCGCGATGCCTGCGCTGCAACTCAGCGACATGCCCAGTATCACGGCCCGCGTCATTCTGTACCTGCAGCTGTGTGGCATATTGATCTACCCAGGAATGCCCGGAACTCTATAATTACTCACTAGTTCGCTGCCGCCCCCGGCAATGTTACAGGAGCCCGCGGACCATGCCCGTAGCCGTCGTTACCGGAGCCGCGCAGGGCCTGGGGTTTGCCACCGCGGTAGCGCTCGCGCGGCGCAACCACTCGCTGCTGCTCGTTGACCTGCAGTCGGCCGATGCGGCGCTGGATAGGCTACGCGCGGCGGACGCCACGGTGGCGGTGCTCAGGGGCGATGTGGCTGACGAGGCCTTTGCCGTGGAACTGGCGGCGCGCGTGGCGCGCGATCACGGTGCCGCCGATGTGCTGGTCAACAACGCCGGAGTCAGCCTGATCGTGCCCGCCGAGCACACGACCCTGGCGCAGTGGCAACGGGTGATCAATGTGAATCTGCAGGGTCCGTTTCTGCTGTGCCGGGAGCTGGGAGCGCAGATGCTGCGGCGAGGGCGCGGCAGCATCGTCAATGTCGCGTCGATTGCTGGGCTCGCCGGCATCAGTCACCGCAGTGCCTACAATGCCTCGAAGCACGGTCTGGTCGGGCTGACGCGCACGCTGGCCGCGGAGTGGGGTGGCCGCGGCGTACGGGTCAATGCCGTGTGCCCGGGGTGGATCAAGACTGCGATGGACGAGGTGGACCAGGGTCCCGGGCACTATGCGGATGCCGATATTGTCAATCGCGTGCCGCTGGCACGCTTTGCCAGTGCCGAGGACGTGGCCTCGGCCATCGCCTTCCTGGCCGACGAGCGCCAAAGCGCCTTCATCAACGGCGTCACGCTCCCGGTCGATGGTGGCTGGACGGCGGATGCCAGCTGGGAGACGCTGCGCCTGCGCACTCGCGAATAGGCCGGTCAGACACCGGCTGATATCCCGTCTGGCTTGTGCTCGTGATAATGGGCTCACTACACCCGGAAGGATCTGCAATGTCGCGTAGCGAATGGACCGTCGTGGCTGTGATGGGGGTGCTGGCGGCGACGGCCGGCGGCAGGGCGCTCGGCGCCGAGGATGACGCGGCGTTGGCGGATACGGTCGAGGTGACTGCTACGCGGATACCGGAACTGATTGAGAATATTCCGGTGTCGATCACCGTCGTGACCGGCGAGCAGTTGCGGGCGCGCGGCGCCAACGATCTGCGCAGCGCGCTGGCGCTGGTGGCCGGTGTCGAGGCCACCTCGGGCGGTGATGCCGGACCCGGCGGCTCGGTGCCCGCACTGTGGGGGCTGCGTGAGGCGGACGCCTTTCTGCTGGTGGTCGACAATGTGCCCTGGGGCGGCGCCTTCAACCCAGCAACACCGTCGATTGATCTGACCGGCGTGGCGCGCATTGAAGTGCTGCGCGGCGCCGCGCCGGTGATGTTCGGCGCGACTTCGTTTGTGGGCGTCATTCACGTGATTCACGATGCTGCCGGCGAGTCGCAGTCCACGCTCGAGGTGTCCGGCGCGAGCTTTGGCGGCGCTCGCGCGGCGCTGCAGACCAATCTGCCCGCGGTCGGTGACTACCGCCAGTCGCTGACGCTGAATCTCGAGCGTCGTGGATTCGAGGAGGATCGTAGTTCAGTGACGCGCTATCACGCGCTCTATCGTGGCGCTGTGGCCCTGGCCGACACCCGGCTGCATGTGGATGCCGATGTGACCGTGCTGCCGCAGGCTCCGCCTGGCAACCTGCTGCTGCGTGACGGCGATGTGCTGCACACTGAGCTGCCCATCGATGCCAACTACAATCCCGCGGGTAACAAGATCAACCAGGACCGCTACCATCTGGGGCTCGGAATCGACGGCGGCGGTGCGGCCACCCAGTGGGGCGTCACGCTGGCGGCGACCCGCACGCTGGACGACAGTCTGCGCGGCTTTCTGCGCGGCGAGGCCTTCGCCCAGCCACCGGATGCCGGTGTCGGCGATGGGCTGCAGGCGGACGGTTTTTCGCAGACACGCGGTGTTACCGATATCTATTTTGACGCTCATGTCACGCAGACGTTCGGATCGCGCCTCACGCTGACCTACGGTATTGATCATCTGCACGGATTGGGCAGCGAGTACGCCATCAACTTCGGTTACTGCATCGACCCGGCGGGGCAGGAATACGCCTGCAGCGGCGCTCACCACCCGGATGAGCTGGTGAACTCCAGCGACCAACGCGAGTTTTCGGGCCTGTACACGCAGATTGATTTTCAGCCGGTACCTGCGATTGACGTGCTGGGCGGCCTGCGCCTGAACCGCACCTGGGAGAGCGCACAGGGCCTGGCGATCGACAATACCGGCGCCGCTCCGGTCATATCCTTTGATGGTTCCGCTGCGCAGACCAATGCGCGCCTCAGCGGCCTGCTGGGCGCCAGTTGGCACGCGTGGACCGCCGGCCAGAATGCACTCACTTGGTACGCTGACTACCGCAACAGCTTCAAGCCACTGTCCATCGACTTTGGGCCCGAGGCGGAGGTGGACATCCTGCGGCCGGAGACTGCCGACAGCGTTGAGCTCGGTGCCCGGGTGCGCCTCCTCGAGGCGGCATTGGACCTGGACTTAAGCGTGTTCCAGATGGATTTTCGCAATGGCCTGACGTTCGCTCCGAATGGTGCCGGCGATTTTGTGCGCGCCAATGGCGCCAGCACGCGATTCAAGGGTTTCGAACTGGAAGCCAAGTACGCGCTGTCGCCGGCGCTGCAACTGATGGGGAGCTTTGCGAGTCACGAGGCCCGGTATCGGAGTAACACCCTGAATACCGGCGCGGACACGTCTGGCAATCGCGTGCCGATGTCGCCGCGCGTGCTGGCTGGCCTGGGTCTGATCTACAACACCAGGTCCGGGGCTACGGCGTCGATTATCGCGAACCTGGTGGGCAGTCGTGAGCTCGATGAAGGCAACACCATCGAGGCCGGCGGTTATACGACGCTCGACGTCAACCTGAGCCACCGCTTTGGCCGATTTACGGTACGCCTCACGGGCTACAACCTCACGGATCGGCGTGATCCGGTGGCCATGAGCGAACTGCAGGAGTCCGTTACCGTGACCGGCACCGCCGGCTACTACCGGATGAGCGGGCGGTCAATATCGCTGGGTGTCAGCATGCCGATTGCAGCCGGATCAGGCCAATGAGGCATGAGCCCATCAGTACATGGCCGGTGACACACCCTGAGCGACTGCAGCTGTACTCCGTGGCCACGCCCAACGGAGTCAAGGTCGCCGTCATGCTCGAGGAAACCGGGTTGCCCTATGAAGCCCACACGGTGAGCTTCGAGGCACGCGAACAGCAGTTGCCTGAGTTTCTGGCGCTCAATCCCAATGGCAAAATTCCGGCAATCGTGGATCCGGATGGACCGGACGGCAATCCTCTGACACTGTTTGAGTCGGGCGCTATCCTGATCTATCTGGCCGAGAAAACCGGCAGGTTCCTGCCCGGCAATGCCAGCGGTCGCTACCAGACCATTCAGTGGCTGATGTGGCAGATGGCCGGCATCGGCCCGATGTTTGGCCAGGTCGGCTTCTTCCATCGCTTTGCGGGCCGGGACTACGAGGACAAGCGACCGCGTGATCGTTACGCGGCCGAAGCGCGGCGTCTGCTGGGCGTGCTGGACCGGCGGCTTGCGGATCGTGCCTGGCTTATGGGTGACGACTACAGTATTGCTGACATTGCTACCTTCCCCTGGGTGGCGAACCTGATTGGCTTCTACGATGCCGCAGCGCTGGTCGGGTACGCCGAGTTCCTGAATGTACAGCGGGTGCTGCAATCCTTCCTGGCGCGACCGGCAGTGATCCGAGG
>Ga0209069_10000281_pt1 | contig 22103 bp, 21 predicted proteins | sample Str013_2_FD_187202 | JGI IMG/M metagenome (GOLD analysis project Ga0209069, IMG submission 187202) | Freshwater sediment microbial communities in response to fracking from Pennsylvania, USA - Straight Creek_MetaG_SC_2013 (SPAdes) (version 2) | ecosystem: Environmental > Aquatic > Freshwater >...
GCCGCCGACGATCTCCGCCAGCTCCTTGGTGATCGCCGCCTGCCGCGCCTTGTTGTAGACCAGCTGCAGATCGCCGATCAGCGTGCCGGCGTTGTCCGAGGCGCTCTTCATTGCCACCATGCGCGCCGCCATTTCACAGGCCACATTTTCCACCGCACCCTGATAGACCTGCGATTCGACGTAGCGCATCAGCAGCCCGTCGAGAATATGCGCGGCGTCGGGCTCATAGAGATAATCCCAGTGCTCGGGCAGGCTGGCATCCTTGGTGGGCTGCGCCGGCAGCAGCTGCTGCACCAGCGGCTTCTGCGTCATGGTGTTCACGAACTGCGCATTGACCAGGAACAGCCGGTCGATCTTGCCGTCGCGATAGGCGTCGAGCATTACTTTGACGGCGCCGATCAGATCTTTCACATGCGGGTGATCGCCCATGCCGGTGGTGCTGGCTAGAATCGGCAGGCTGAGCCGGCGAAAGAACGCCAGCCCCTTGGTGCCCATCACACAGAGATTGACCGTCGCGCCCTTGCCCTGCCACTCGCGCAGCAGCAGCAGCACGTTCTTGAACACATTGGTATTCAGGCCACCGCACAGGCCGCGATCGGTCGAAATTAGAATAATCCCCACCGACTTCGCTTCGCGCTCCATCAGGAACGGATGCCGGTAATCGGGATTCGCCTCATTCAGATTGCCAATCACTGCACGCATCCTCGCCGCATAGGGCCGCGCCACGCGCATGCGATCCTGCGCCCGCCGCATCTTGCTGGCCGCGACCATTTCCATGGCCTTGGTGATCTTCTGCGTGCTCTTGACGCTGGCGATCTTGCTGCGGATTTCCTTGGTGCCTGGCATGAGGTCGGTTCCGGTAGCTCAGTACGTGCCCGACTTCAGAAACTCTTCGCAGATCTTTTTCAGCGTCGCCTCATGCGCCTTGAGCTCAGGCTTGGCATTGATGGCCGCAATCTCCGCCTTGAAGGCCGAGTTCGCGAAGCCCTGCAGTGCCGCCTCGAAGTCCACCACCTTGTTGCGCGGCACCTTGTCCATGTAGCCGTTGTTGACGGCATAGATCGACAGCGCCATTTCCGCGACCGACATCGGCGCGTACTGTTTCTGCTTCATGACTTCGGTGGTGCGCTGGCCACGCTCGAGCTGCCTGCGGGTCGCCTCGTCCAGGTCGGAAGCGAATTGCGAGAAGGCAGCGAGTTCGCGGTACTGCGCCAGCGCCAGGCGAATGCCACCGCCGAGCTTCTTGATGATGTCGGTCTGCGCCGCGCCGCCGACGCGCGACACCGAGATGCCGGCGTTCATCGCCGGGCGGATGCCGGAGTTGAAGAGATCCGTCTCGAGGAAGATCTGGCCATCGGTGATCGAGATCACGTTGGTGGGCACGAAGGCGGTGACGTCACCGGCCTGGGTCTCAATGATCGGCAGGCCGGTCAGCGAGCCGGTCTTGCCCTTCACCCGGCCCTTGGTGACCATCTCGACGTACTGTTCGTTGACGCGCGCACTGCGCTCGAGCAGGCGGCTGTGCAGATAGAACACGTCGCCGGGGAAGGCCTCGCGGCCCGGCGGGCGGCGCAGCAGCAGCGAAATCTGCCGATAGGCCACCGCCTGCTTCGACAAATCGTCATAGATGATCAGCGCATCCTCACCGTTATCCATGAAGTACTCGCCCATCGTCACGCCGGAATACGCGGACAGGTACTGCATCGCGGCCGGCATCGAGGCCGAGGCCGCGACGATAATGGTGTGCGCCATCGCGCCGTGCTCTTCGAGCTTGCGCACCACATTGGCGATCGAGCTTTGCTTCTGGCCGATGGCGACGTACACACACTTCACGCCCGAAGACTTCTGGTTGATAATCGTATCGATGGCCAGCGCGGTCTTGCCGGTCTGGCGATCGCCGATGATCAGCTCGCGCTGGCCACGGCCGATTGGCACCATCGCATCGATCGCCTTGTAGCCGGTCTGCACCGGCTGGCTGACGCTCTTGCGGTAGATCACGCCCGGCGCCACGCGCTCGATGGCCGCGGTGGCCTTGGCATTGAGCGGGCCCTTGCCGTCGATCGGCGTCCCCAGCGCATCGACCACGCGGCCGAGCAGCTCCGGGCCCACCGGCACTTCGAGGATGCGGCCGGTGGTCTTGACGGTCGCGCCTTCGGTGATCGACTTGTAGTCGCCCAGCACCACGGCGCCGACCGAGTCCTGCTCCAGGTTGAGCGCCAGGCCGAACAGGTTCCCCGGGAACTCGATCATTTCGCCGTAGCAGACATCCGCGAGGCCATGGACGCGGCAGATGCCGTCGGTGACCGAGACCACCGTGCCGACGTTGCGGGCCTCACTCGCGGCGCTGAATTTCTCGATGCGCTGGCGGATCAGGTCGCTGATTTCAGAGGCTTTGATCGACATGAAAATTATCCTCGTTGATGCTTTAGCTGGCTGCCGCGGCGGCCAGCTGAGTCAGGCTGGCACGTACGCTGCCATCGATTACCAGGTCATCGGCACGGACCACTGCGCCGCCGATCAGTGCCGGATCGAGCTCGCAATGCAGGCGCACCTCGCGATCGAGCCGCTTGCGCAGCGCCTTGGTGTACTGCTCGCGCTGCGCCTCGTTCAGGGCGACCGCCGAGGTCACCGTGACATCGAGCGTGCGCTCGGCATCGGCGCGCAGTTGCTCGAAATGCGCGGCAATTTCGGGCAGGAAGGCCAGGCGCCGGTAGTGGGCCAGCGTCGTGAAAAGGTTGCGCGCCAGTGTGGCCAGGGGCGCGGCCGCGCCGACCGCGGCGATACCGCCGATCAGCTCGGCGAGCTGCTCAGGCGTCACATGCGGACTGCCGAGCAGTGACGCCACGCGCGGATCCTGCACCGCAATCGCGCCGCGCTGCAGGATCGTCGACCACTCGGGCAGCTGCTTTTGCTCGCGCGCGAGCTGGAACAGCGCCTTGGCGTAGGGTCGGGCGATGGTGATGCGTTCAGCCATGGGCGATCTGCGTCGGCGCCTTACATGCCGGCCGCAAGCTTGTCGAGCAGCTGCGCATGCGTGGCGGCATTGATTTCCCGGCCGATGATCTGCTCGGCGCCGCTGACCGCCAGCGCGCCGACCTGGCGACGCAGTTCGTCGCGGGCCTTCTGCGTCTCGAGAGTGTTCTGCGCTCGCGCCGCTTCGATCAATTTCGCCGCCTCGCCCTGCGCCGTCTGTTTGGCGGCCTCGATGGTCTCGTTGGCCCGCACCTGTGCCTGCTGTTCTATGGCCAGTGCGCGCTCGCGCGCCGCCTTCACGAGCTCCTCGACGCGAGCTTCCGCATTCACCAGATCCTTCTGTCCGCGCTCGGCTGCAGCCAATCCCAGCGCAATCTTTTGCTGGCGCTCGTCTATCTTCTTGGCCAGCATCGGTACCACGACCTTGTAGATGAACCACAGCAGCAGCAGCAGCACGATCAGCTGCCCAATGAATGTGCCATTGATATCGAGCATGCCTACCTCTCCCTACCGTGCAGGAATCGCCGCGTGGCTATCAATGGCCCGACAGCAGCGGATTTGCGTAGGCAAAGAACATGGCCAGTCCGACGCCGATCAGGAAGGCCGCGTCGATCAGGCCCATGGCCAGGAACATCTTGGTTTGGAGCATCGGCACAAGCTCAGGTTGGCGGGCACCGGCCTCAAGAAACTTGGAAGCCATGATGCCGATGCCGATGCAGGCGCCGGCGGCACCGAGGCCGATGATGAGTCCGATCGCCAGGGCCGTGCACCCCTGAATTACGGTGTGGGCGTCCATTTCTTAAGATCTCCTCGTTTATGCCATGGTGAAAAAATGAGTGTCCAGGATCAGTGATGCTCTTCGGCCATTGATATATAGACGATCGGCAATACCATGAAGATGAAGGCTTGCAATAACACGATCAGTATGTGAAAGACCGCCCAGATGCTGCCCAGCACCACTTGAAATGCGATCAACGCCAGGCCGGAACCGGAGACTCGCGTGACGCTCAGGCCCAGCAGTGCGATCAACATGAAGATCAATTCACCGGCAAACATGTTGCCGAACAGTCGCATCGCGAGCGAGACCGGCTTCGCCACCAGCTCGATCAGATTCAGGACCGCATTTGGAATCCACAGTAACGGATGCGCACCGAACGGGGACGCGATCCACTCGTGCAGGTAACCCCCAACGCCCTTGGCGCGCACGCCCGTCGCTATCACCAGGATCAGAACGAACACCGCCATTGCCGCTGTGCCGTTGATATCGGCGGTGGGCAACACTCGCCAGAACTGCGCCCCCAGTGAGCCGGCAACCTTGCCGGGTACATCCAGTGGCAGCAGATCCATGGCGTTCATGGTCACAATCCACGTGAACAGCGTGACCGCCAGCGCAGTCAGGAATTTGCGGTTGCCGTGATAGATCGCACTGACTTCAGTGTCGATCCACTCATAGACAAACTCGATGAAGGCCACGATGCCGGTCGGATGCCGATCGTTTTGGGCGCGGCGCGCTGCCAGCCACAACAGCCAGGCGACGAAAGCGGCCAGCGCTGCCGACATCGCCAGCGTATCGATATGGAATGTCCAGAATCCATGTCCCACGCGCAGGTGGGTCATGTGGTGATTGACATATTCGCTCGGCGTTTCGGCCTGATCGGCAGCCATGTCGATGTTCTTCCCTTACCACTTACACTCGGCACCACACCACCGCCGAGCCCTTGCCTGCGCTGTCTACTGATCCGTGCTTCGCGTCGTCGCCGGCATCAGCCAGAATACCAATAGCGTTGCCACGTAGGTGCCCAGCAGCGCCGGCCACATGACATGCGGCAAACGGCTGGCCGCCATGAACAGCCCGATCGTCACCAGTACCTTGACGATCTGGCCGACGATCAGCCGCCGCAGTGCAGCCGGCGCGGTCCGCTCCGGCACCAGGGCCTTGCGCGTCATGTAGAAGTTGGCGACCAATCCGATGCCCGCGCCGACCAACGCTGATACTCCAGCGTAGGGTCCCCAAGGCGCGCTACACACCAGCGCCAATGAAACGCCGACTGCGGCCTGCCACCAGAGCGCTTTCGAGAACAGCGCTCGATGGTCCCCGCTGCCGCTCGACATACGCAATCTCCGGACACCTGACGCTAAGGCTCTAGCTGTGTCGGTATTGCTTATCCCGCCTTAGCGAAGGCCAGCGCAGTTTAAGCGGGCGCGATTATAGAGACGAAGTTCCGGGTCTTCAACAAATGCCACGGCAGGGCATCAACTTGACTGCAGTCAGATTTCCGCGCGCGATCCGTGGTGCCGCCACGGCAGGAAATCTGTGCCGGTACGACTCACGAATCAGTTGATATGCGCGAGGATCCCGTCCAGTTCATCAAGGCTGCCGTAACCCACCACCAGCTTGCCGCGACCGTTGGCGCCGTGCTGGATCTGCACCTTGGCGCCGAGTTTCTCGGCCAGCTCGTTCTCCAGCCGCGAGACGTTGGGATCGCGGCGGTCGGCTGAGGGCGCCGTAGTACCCGGGGGCGCGGCCATCCGCCGGACCAGAGCCTCCGTTTCCCGTACAGATAGACTCTTTTTGACGATTAAGGCGGCAAGTTCGACCTGTTTTCGACGATTTTCGAGTCCAAGCAGCGCGCGGGCATGCCCCATGTCCAGCTCGCGCCGCTCCACGAACTCCGCCACTTCCGGGGCCAGCTCGAGCAGGCGCAGCAGGTTGGTCACGGCCGCGCGCGAGCGCCCCACGGCTTCGGCAACCTGTTGATGTGTAAGCTTGAATTCCGTGATCAGGCGCTCGAAGGCGCGCGCCTCCTCCAGCGGGTTCAGATCCTCGCGCTGGATGTTCTCGATCAGCGCCATCGCGATGGCCGCTTCGTCGGGGACCTCGCGGATCACCGCGGGCACGGCCAGCAGGCCGGCCTGCTGCGCCGCTCGCCAGCGGCGTTCGCCGGCGATGATCTCGTAGCGCTGCTCGCCGGCGCTGGCAATCGGCCGCACCAGGATCGGCTGGATAACGCCCTGCTTGCGGATCGAATCGGCAAGCTCCGACAGCGTGTCGGCGCGCATGTCATCGCGCGGCTGGTAGCGTCCTCGCTGCAGCAGCTCCACCGGCAGCTGGGCCAGGCGCTCGCCCGTGGCCAGTGCGGCCGAGGTGCCACCCGGGGCCGCTGAGGCGGGGCCGCTCACGGGCGCGGGCGGCTGACGTGCCTGGCCCAGCAGGTCAGCGAGTCCGCGGCCCAGGCTTGGTCGTTTCTGGTTCATGCCCGCGATCATAGCGGGCGCAGCGGCGCGGCGCCTATGGCCGGAGGTGCAAGGCTCAGGGCATTGCGGCATCGGCCGGCGGTGCGTCCGGCGGTGGGTCGGGCGGCGCGTCGGGCGCCGCGGGCGCACGGTCCGCGCGCCGGAGCATTTCGCCGGCGAGGGCCAGGTAGGCGAGAGCACCACGCGAATCCTTGTCGTGCACCAGCGCTGGCCGGCCGAAGGAGGGCGCCTCCGCAAGCCGCACATTGCGCGGCACCACAGTGCGGAACACGCGCTCGCCGAAATGCGCCAGCAGCTGGTTGCTGACCTCGGTGGCCAGGTTATTGCGCGGGTCATACATGGTACGCAGCACGCCCTCGATCTCGAGCGTCGGGTTGGCGGCGCCGCGAATCTGCTCAATCGTTGCCACCAGCGCCGACAGCCCCTCGAGCGCATAGAATTCGCACTGCATCGGGATCAGCACGCTGTCGGCGGCGATCAGCGCGTTGACGGTCAGGATATTCAGCGAGGGCGGACAGTCGATGAATATCACATCGTAGCGATCGCGCACCGACACCAGCGCCTCGCGCAGGCGTCGTTCGCGGCCGGCGGGCATTGCCAGCAGGCGCACTTCGGCGGCGGTCAGGTCCTGGTTGGTGGGCAGCAGATCCATGCCCGCGCTGGCGACCGGAACAATGGCATCCGTAGCTACGCATTCGCCCAGCATCACTTCCAGTGTGCCACGCGCCAGGGTCGATTTGTCGATACCGCAGCCCGTGGTGGCATTGCCCTGCGGGTCCAGGTCGATCAGCAGCACCCGCCGTCGCGTTGCCGCCAGCGAGGCCGACAGGTTCACGGCGGTCGTGGTCTTGCCGACGCCGCCCTTCTGATTGGCCACCGCGATCACGCGCTTCATCGCGCAAGTTTAGGCCATGGCCTGGCGGCCTGTCGCCGCTAATGCGCGTGGCCGGCGCGACCGTTGCGGGTAAACTTGCCGGGATGAAATGGATTTCGGCGATCTTCGTGGCAGCGCTGTGCGCGGCCGCGACCATTGCGCTGTGGGCCTGGGCCAACCGGCCGAGCACCGAGGCGCCCTGGCCCAAGGAAGTGCAGGGCCTGGCCTTCTCGCCGTTCCAGGCCAACCAGAGCGGCACGCTGAACCAGTACCCCACGGACGAGCAGCTCGAGTCAGACCTGAAGCTGCTCGCCGGCCGCGTGCACGCGCTGCGCACCTATGGCACCGGCGGGACGCTCGCCGACGTGCCGCGCCTGGCCGCGCATTACGGCATCAGCGTGGCGGTGGGTGCCTGGCTCGACAAGGACCGGGCCACCAACACCCTGCAGGTGAACAAGGCCATCGAGCTGGCGCGCGCCAACCGCAACGTGGTGCGGGTGTTCATCGGCAACGAGGTGATGCTGCGCAATGACCTGCCAGTCGAGGAACTGATCGCGCACCTCGAGCGCGCGCGCACCGCGCTGGTAACGCCGGTCGGCACCGCCGAGACCTGGGCGACCTGGCTGAAGTATCCCGAGCTCGCGCACCACTGCGATTTCCTCGCGGTGCATCTGCTGCCCTACTGGGAAGGCATGGATGTCGAAAAAGCCGTCGACGCCAGCTTCGAAAATCTCAAGCGCGTCGAGCGCGCCTATCCGGATCGCCCGGTGATTATCGGCGAGGTCGGCTGGCCCTCGGACGGGCGCACGCGCGGCAACGCGGTGGCCTCGGCCGCCAACGAGGCGCTGTTCCTGCGCCGTTTCCTGGCGCGCGCCGACGCTGAGAGGAAGCGCTACTACATCATGGAAGCCTTCGACCAGCCCTGGAAGGCCGATGACGAGGGCGGCGTCGGCGCCTACTGGGGCGTGTTCGACGTCAACCGCCAGGCGAAGTTTGAATTCACCGCGCCAATCGTGCGCATTCCGGAGTGGCATCTGCTGGCCGGCACTTCGGTGACGATCGCGCTGCTGCTGCTGGCACTGTTCTACGTGCACAGCGGCTCGCTCCGTACCCGCGGCCGCACGATGCTGGCGGTGGTGGTGTATGCCGCGGCCACCGCCGCGGTCTGGGTGATTTACGACTACACGCAGCAATACCTGACACTGACGACCGTGATCGTCGGCGCGCTGCTGATCCTGGGCATGCTGGGCGTGATCGCAGTGCTGTTCGCCGAGGCGCACGAATGGGCCGAGGCGCACTGGATCCGCGGCCACGGCCGGCTCCTCGATCCCAGCCGCCAGGATGGCGGCTACCTGCCGCAGGTCTCGGTGCACGTGCCGGCCTACAACGAGCCACCGGACATGCTGATCGAGACGCTCAATGCGCTCAACCGCCTTGACTACCCTGACTTCGAAGTGCTGGTGATCGACAACAACACGCGCGACGAAGCGGTCTGGCGCCCGGTCGAGGCGCATTGCCAGCGGCTCGGTGCGCGCTTCCGCTTCTTCCATGTGAGTCCGCTGGCTGGCTTCAAGGCCGGAGCGCTGAACTTTGCGCTGCGGCAGACCGCGCACGACGCCGAGGTGATCGCGGTCATCGACAGCGATTACTGCGTGGAACCGTGCTGGCTGCGCGACCTGGTGCCGAGCTTCGTGGCGCCGAACATGGCCATCGTGCAGGCGCCGCAGGACTATCGCGATGAGCACGAGAACGCCTTTAAATCGATGTGCTACGCCGAGTACCGCGGCTTTTTCCACATCGGCATGATCACCCGCAACGAGCGTAACGCGATCATCCAGCACGGCACCATGACGCTGGTGCGCCGGCGGGTGCTGGCGGCGCTGGATGGCTGGGCCGAGTGGTGCATCTGCGAGGACGCCGAGCTGGGCCTGCGGGTGTTCGAAGCCGGCTACCAGGCCACCTATCTGCCGCGCAGCTACGGCCGCGGGCTGATGCCCGATACCTTCGTCGATTACAAGAAGCAGCGTTTCCGCTGGGCCTATGGCGCGATGCAGATACTGCGGCATCACGCCGGCGCGCTGCTGCGCCCGGGCCTGAGCACATTGAGCGCCGGGCAGCGCTACCATTTTATTGCCGGCTGGCTGCCGTGGCTCGCCGATGGCTTCAACCTGGTCTTCAATCTCGCGGCGATCGGCTGGTCGCTGGCGATGATCCTGCGCCCCGGTGCGGTCGATCCGCCGCTGCTGATCTTTTCGGTGCTGCCGCTGTCGCTGTTCACGTTCAAGCTCGTGAAGCTGGTGCATCTCTACACCCACCGCGTCGGCATCGGCCTGCGCCAGACCTTTGCCGCGGCGCTCGCAGGTTTGGCGCTGGCACACACGATCGGCCACGCCGTGCTCAAGGGCCTGGTGACGCACAGCGAACCGTTCTTCCGGACACCCAAACGCGCCGGGCAGCACGCGCTGTGGCTGGCACTGGCCGGGGCCTGGGAAGAGGCCGCGCTGATGCTGGCGCTGTGGAGCGCGGCGCTTGCGCTGCACGAGACGCCCACCGAGTTCGCCAGCCCCGACCGTCACGTGTGGGTGATCGCGCTGGTGATCCAGTCGATTCCCTATACGGCCGCGGTACTGGTCTCGCTCACCAGTGCGCTCAAGCTGCCGGCCTCGCTCCTGGAGCGGCGCACGCTTCAAGCAGCAGCAGATGGCGCGTCGCGTCCAGCCCCGGGACCTTGACCTGGCGCACCTCGAGCAGCCGCCAGTTTGGCGGCAGCGCGGCCAGCTCCTGGTCCGGCCGCTGGCCCTTGTAGGCGATCAGCCGCGTGCCGGGCCGGGCCAGCGGCCAGGCCAGCTCGGCCAGTGCCGGCAGCGCTGTCACCGCGCGCGCCAGCAGCGTATCGAAGGGCTTGTCGCCCGCCAGCGCTTCGGCGCGCTGCGCGACCGGCTCGACATTACGCAGGCCGAGCGTGCGCGCGGCATGCGCCACGAAGCGGATCTTCTTGGCGGTGCCGTCGATCAGCGTGAACTGCCGCTGCGGATGCAGGATCGCCAGCGGCAGTCCCGGAAATCCCGCACCGGTACCGAGATCGGCGATGCGCTCGCCCGCCAGATCCCTGCTGGCGGCCAGGCTGTCGAGCAGATGGTGCGTGATCAGCGTGCCGCGCGCCTCCACGGCCGTGAGGTTGTAGGCGCGATTCCACACGCTGAGTTCGTCGAGCAATCGCAGCAGCTGTGCGACCTGGCGCGCATCGACATGCACGCCCAGCTCGGCCGCCTGCGCGCGCAGCGCCGCGGCTTCGGCTGGATCATTGCCCGGAATGTCGCCGGCCGGAGACTTCGCCATGGGTTGCCTTGTGTAACACTGCAGGCAGAATAGTTGCCGGCCGCCGCCAACGATAGCAAACCAATGCGCCAATACAACTGCCGATCCCCCTGCGCATTGCTGCTGGCCTGCGCCGCGACGCTCACCGCCATGCTGGCGGCGATGCCACTGCGTGCCGAACGGCGCATCGAGGGCGCGCTGCTGTATGACGGCGTGCCCGCGGGCGACATCGCGCTGCGCGCTGCGCTGGCGCAATACCGTGTCAGCAGCGAATCGCGCCTGCTCGGCTGGCTCGCAAGCGGCGAACTGCTGGTGGCGACGCGTTACGAAGCGGGCGAGCAGCTCGAACGCCTGCGCGCCCCCGGCGCCCTGCAGGCGGCGCTCAGCCACGCCGGCGGCACGTTGCGCAGCGCCGCCACGCAGCCCTTTCACTCGCAGCTGCTTGCTTATCTCGCCGAAGAGGGCGAGCACGGCGCAGCGGCGCTCTACGTGCAGGATCTCGCCGGCGGCAGCGAACATCTGCTGCTGCCCGCAAGCGCGCAGCCCGGCAGTGCCTGTTTCGCGCACGACGGCCTCAGGCTGGCCTACACGGCGACACCCGCGGGCAGCGCGAGCGCCGGCATCTATATCGCCGATGCTGCCGGTACGACGCCGCCGCGCGCGCTGCTGAATGGCACGGGCGAAGCCTGGCAGGTGCTGGGCTGGACCCGCAGCGATCGCGCGCTGCTGGTACAACGCTCAGCGCGCGACGCGGGCGATGAACTCTGGCTCGTCGATGTCGACAGCGGTACGCCGCGGCGCGTCGATGTGTCGGAGGCGTCCACTGTGACGGCAGCGCGCACGCGCGCGGCGGCGCCCGCCCGCCCGGCGTCGGCGGCACATCTCAGCCAGGCACGCCTCGCGAATGATGATCGCGGCGTCTATTTCCTCAGCGATCGGGACAGCGACACGATGCGCCTGCGCTACGCCGATTTCTTCGGTGCCGCGCCGCGCGATGTCGGTCCGGCGCTGGCTCACGATGTCGAACAGTTCGACCTCAGCGCCGACGGCCGCTTCCTCGCCTACAGCTGGAACGACAACGGCTACAGCCGCGTCGCGATCCTCGAGGCGCCGTTGAACGACGGTGCGTTGGCGCGCGAGGCGCGCGCGCCGCAGCTGCCGGTCGGCGTGGTGCACGCGCTGCAGTTCGCGCCGCAGGGCACGCGCCTGGCGATCGACCTGGCCGGCAGCGCCGCGGTGCGCGATGTCTACGTGCACGACATCAGTGATGCGAGCACCGTGCGCTGGACCCGCAGCACGCTGGGCATGGCCAGCGCCGGCGCGCTGGTGATGCCACAGATGCTGCGTTTCCCGACCTGGGATCGCCCCGAGAGCAGCCCGCGGCGCCTGAGCGCACTGCTGTACCGGCCGCCGGGCGCGGGGCCGCACGCGGTGCTGATCATGCTGGCAGGGCGCGGCCACCAGGCGCGCGCGCAGCTCGACATGTTCATCCAGTATCTGGTCGCGCAGCTTAAAGTGACAGTGATCGTGCCCGACCTGCGCGGCGCCAGCGGTCATGGCCGTGCCTTCGCGGCACTGGCGCATGGCGAAGAGCGCAATGGCGAGGCGCTGGACCTCGGCGCGCTGCTGGCCTGGATTGGTGCGCAGCCTGAACTGCAGCGCGAGCGTGTCGCGCTGCTGGGGAACGGTGATGGCGGCGAGCTGGCGCTGGCCGCGCTCGGCATCTACAGCGATCGGCTGCGGGCTGCGATCAGCATCGATGGCGTGGCCGGCGCCCAGCAGCTGGCCGCGGTGCGCCAGCCAGTACTGCTGTTGCGCGGCCTGGCCGAGCCGGTACTTAGTGCGGCGGCCGCAGAGCAGCTGCTGTGGCGGCTGCGCAGCAATGCGGTCGAATCCTGGTTGGTGGCGCCGCGCGAGACCCAGGGGCGGCTGGACAATGCCGAGACGCGGCTGGCCGCGCAGCAGACCATGGTGCAGTTCCTGCAGAAGGTGCTCGGCAGCGACGCGCCTGCCGCCGGCGCGCAGTGAGCTACGGTTGCCTGGCTACAGCCAGTTGGGTCGCAGCAGCGTCTTGAGTGCCGGGCGCTGGATGGCGTAGTAGTCGGCGACACTCTTGATCTCGGCCTCGCTCAGCTGGGAAATGAAGGTGCCCATCACCGGGTTCTTGCGATCGCCCTTCTTGTATTCCTGCAGCGCGCGCTCGAGGTAGTCGGCGTGCTGACCGGCCAGCGTCGGATAGTCAGCGGTGATGCCGACGCCATTGGTGCCGTGGCAGGCGACGCATAACTCGGTCACCTTGGCCGGCGCCGCGCCGGCCGCGGCGGCCGCGGGGGGCAGCACGGCGCCCGATAGGTAGGCGGCGATGTCCTCGATGTCCTGGTCGCTCAGCGAACTGGCCTGCGCATACATCGTGCCGTGCGCGCGATCCTTGCTGCGATAGCCCTTGAGCGCGGCGATCAGGTATTCCGGATGCTGGCCGACCAGCTTGGGCACGCTGTAGGTCGGGTAGACGTTCTTGTAGTTCTCGATGCCGTGGCAGCCGAGGCAGGTGTAGCCCAGCTGCTTGCCGCGCTGCGCATCGCCGGCGGCCCGGCTTGGCTGCGGCGCCATGGCGCCCGCCAGCGCGAGCGCCAGCACGGCAACGGTGACCTTGGTCAGCGACATCGGGGGCATAATCGGACTCCGCGGAATACTGGCTGTCGAGGCCCTGAAACGGTCGCAAAGTGTACGGATTCAGCAACGGTTTTGCCACTCCATGATCGCGCTCCTGCAGCGCGTCGCGCAGGCCGAGGTGCGCATCGATGGGCGCAGCGTCGCGGCCATCGGCGCAGGGCTGTTGGCACTGATCGGCATCGTGCACGATGACAGTGCCGCGCAGGGCACGCGGCTGCTGCAACGGCTGCTCGACTACCGCATGTTTCCCGACGCGGCCGGCCGCATGAATCGCTCGCTGCGCGACACTGGCGGCGGTCTGCTGCTGGTTCCGCAGTTCACACTGGCGGCCGACACCGGCGGCGGCAACCGGCCCGGCTTTCAGAGCGCGGCCGCGCCCGAGCTGGCGCGCGCGCTATACGGGCAACTGTTCGAGGCCGCCCGCGCAACGCACCAGGGACCGGTCGGCAGCGGGGAATTCGGCGCCCACATGGCGGTCGAACTGGTCAATGACGGCCCGGTAACCTTCTGGATCGAAGTGCCCGCAGCCGCTGAACACCAGCCTCCGTAGCGTGACGCGGATCCCCGAAGCGTGACGCGCGCGGCAGAAGTAAGCGTTGCACTTCGGACCGGGACCGACTTGGCCTATTATTGAGTGTCTGCCCCCTTAGGGCACGATTCTGGAGATCGCTATGGACCTGTTCTCACCCCGCCACCTGCTGATCATTCTGGTCGTCGTATTGCTGGTGTTCGGCACCAAGAAGCTGCGCAATATCGGCTCGGATCTCGGCGCCGCGGTGCGTGGCTTCAAGAAGGGCATGAGCGATGGCGACCAGGACGACCAGGCGGCGCAGGCGGCGCAGAAGCAGCTGCCGCCAGTGGGTGCGCCTCCGGCTCCGGGCGGCGCGGCGCGCGATGCCGAATTTCACGACACGCCGCCGGGTGCGCCGGACGCTCGCCAGGATGACCGGCGCGCCTAAGCCGTTGCGCGCCATCCGTCCCCTGCGTGTAGCGGCGCCCAAGAATGTTCGATATCGGTTTTTCGGAGATCCTGCTGATCATGGGTCTGGCGCTGGTGGTGCTCGGTCCCACCAGGCTCCCGCAGGTGGCACGCACGCTCGGCCGCTGGGCGGGCCGTGCGCGCGCGATGGCACGCCAGTTTCGCGAACAGCTTGAGAACGAGGCCGACGAAATCAAGGTAAACCTCGACACCTCGGGCACTGCGAGCAGCACCAGACCCACGCCCGCGCCGGCCCCGGTGCACACTGAACCGCCGCCGCCACTCGATGAGTTCGCGCTGCGCGATGCGGCCACCGCGCCCGCCGCCATGCACGCCAACGATCCCGCCCCGCCGCCGGCGGTCGCTCCAGCCACTGACCGGCAGACATGAGCGGCGAGCGCGAGCCGCTGGCCGAAGGCACGCTGATCTCGCACCTGCTGGAGCTGCGCACGCGCCTGATGCGTGCCTTCCTCGCCGTGGTGATCGTGTTCATTCCGCTGGCCTTCTATTCCAACCGGCTGTTCGAGTGGCTGTCGCAGCCGCTGCTGCGCGCGCTGCCGGCCAACAGCGCGCTGATATCCACCAGCATCACTGCACCCTTCACCACACCGCTGAAACTCTCCTTCGTCGCCGCGCTGGTGCTGGCGATGCCCTATGTGCTCTATGAACTGTGGGCCTTCATCGCTCCGGGCCTGTACCGCCACGAGAAGCGCTTCGCGGTACCGCTGCTGCTCTCCTCGATCGTGCTGTTCTATGCCGGCACGGCCTTTGCCTACTTCGCGGTGTTTCCGCTGATCTTCAATTTCTTCGTGAATACCACGCCGCACGGTGTGCAGATGATGGCCGACATCACCATGTACATGGACTTCGTGCTCAAACTCCTGTTCTCGTTCGGCCTGGCCTTCGAAGTGCCGGTGGCCGTGGTGCTGCTGGTGCTGATGGGCATCGTGCCGCTGGCCAAGCTGACGCAGATCCGCGGCTACGTGCTGATCGCGGTGTTCGTGATCGCCGCGGTCATCACGCCGCCCGATGCCGTGTCGCAGACCATCATGGCCGTGCCCATGTACCTGCTGTACGAGGGCGGCATCCTGTTCGCGCGCCTAATGGCGCGCGGTCGCGGGACCGCTGAGCCGGTTGAGCCAACGGTAGAGCAGCAGCACCGCGGCGGCGAAGGCTAGGCCGCCGAGCCATTTGGCAGGCGTGGCGAAGCTGTCGCCGACCACCGCCAGCGGCGTAGCCTTGTGGGAAAACACCACCAACGCCGCGAGCAGCACGCCGACCAGGCTCTCACCCACCATCAGGCCCGAAGCCAGCAACACGCCGAGCTGGCGCGAGGCGCCCGGATTGGCGGTGCGCTCCGCGCGCTTGTCATAGAGCCAGCCGACCACCGAACCGACCGTCACCATCAGCGTCACGGCCGAGGGCAGGTAGATCCCCAGGCCCACGGCCAGCGGCGGCAGCGAGGCGCGCGACGTGCGCCTGAGAATGATATCGATGACGATCAGCGCAAAGCCGATCAGGATGCCGACACCGATCATGCTCCAGTCCAGGTTGCCCTGGATCACGCCCTGCGCCAGCGCCGAGATCAGCGCCGCCTGCGGCGCCGCCAGTGCGTGCTCGGGGTTCACGCCCGGCGCCCCGGCGAAGCCATAGGCATGATTGAGTAAGTCGAGCACCGGCGGAATGATGGCGGCGCCTGCCACTACGCCGACGATCAATGCCGCCTGCTGGCGCCAGGGTGTAGCATCGACCAGCTGGCCGGTTTTCAGATCCTGCAGGTTGTTGTTGGCGATGCAGGCCGCGCAGAACACGACCGAAGTGACGAACAGCGCATAGGCCACCAGCGCGGGTCCGGCCGTCGCCGGCAGCAGCGGCTTGACGGCGATTACCATCAGCACCGCCGCACCGATCACCACCAGGATGCCCACCCCCGACAGCGGGCTGTTCGATGAACCGATGAGTCCCGCCATGTAACCGCAGACCGCGGCCACGAAGAAACTCATCAGCGCGATGTAGACGATGCCGCCGGCGACCAGGATCGTGGTCTGGCTGCCGAGGCCGCTGGCGTTGCTGAACTGCGCCAGCAGCATCGCGATTGGCACCATGCACACCAGCGTGATGATGCCCACCAACCCGATCGGTATGTCGCGCTCGACGCGCGGCAGCGCATCGCCGTGCCCGGCCTTGCGCGCACGCGACGCGGCCAGCGCCGAACGCAGGCCTGCGATCACCGGCCCGATCAACTTCAGCAGCGTCCAGATGGAGGCGATGCCGATGGTTCCGGCGCCCAGGAAGCGTACCTTGTGGCTCCAGGCGGCGCGTGCCACGTCGCCGGCAGCGCCGGCTTCCGGGTGATGCAGCGTGAGCCAGGGCACGGCACCCAGCCAGGCGATCGCCGCGCCGACGAAGAAGGCGATGCCCACGGCCAGCCCGATCAGGTGTCCGACCGCGAGCAGGGCGAAGGACAGATTGAAATCGTACCCGGTGGCGCCGCCCACTTCACTCCCGTCGGGCGCCGTGCGGCTGCTGAAGCGGAAATACTGCACTACATCGCTGGCGAACAGCTGCATCGCGATCACGATCAGGAACAGCGCCGAGACCACGCTGCCCATCATGATCGCGTGCAGGCCATTGCGGTTGGCGGCGCGATCGCCCACCTTCAGCACTTCGGCGCAGGCCACACCCTCGGGGTACGGCAAGTCCGAGTTGGTGACCAGCGCGCGGCGCAGCGGAATCGAATACATCACGCCCAGCACGCCACCGAGTGCGCAGATCGTGAAGGACATCCAGTACGGGAAGCCGGTCCACCAACCGACCATCACCAGGCCCGGCAGCACGAAGATCACCGAGGAGAGCGTGCCGGCGGCCGAGGCCACGGTTTGTACGATATTGTTTTCCTGAACGGTGACGTCGGAGAAGTGCCGCAGCAGCGCCATCGAGATGACCGCGGCCGGAATCGAGGTGGCGAAGGTGAGGCCCGCCTTGAGGCCAAAATAGGCGTTGGCCGCCGTGAACACCAGCGTGATCAGCACGCCCAGCACCATGCCACGCCAGGTCAGCTCGTTGCGTGCGTCGTCAATGGTCGGCAGCTTGGTGTCCACGGTTCCCCCTTAGGTCTTCTTATTGGTTGCAGCTCGCCAGCGCGGATTGCGGTCCCGCCTACCAGGGGACTTCCTGGCCGGTGTAGGCACTCCAGAAGCGGCCGGCCTTGTCGGCGCCGAGCCCCTCGATGTAGTTGACCAGGCCGCGGGCACTGTCGGCCGGCGTAATGGCCGGCATCGTCACCGGCTTGCCGACCTGCGCGGCGTTGGCGCGATAGGCCTTCTGCATGTCGGTATCGACGGGACCGGGCGAGACGATGCCGACCAGTACGCCCCGGCCGCGCACATCGTTCTGCAGCAGGCGCATCCCTAAGTTCAGGGCCGCCTTGCTCATGTCGTAGTAGTAACTGTCCGGTGCCTGCGGCGCCGTGAACAGCGACCCCGCGCCACTCGAGATCGCGATGATCTTCTTCTGTCGGCTGGCGCTCACGGACTCGAGGAAGGCGCGCGCCATGCGCAGCGGCGCATAGGCGTTGAGGCGCAGGACCTGCTGGAAACCCTCGGGCTCCAGCGCACTCAGGCGCTGGGCCGCAAAATCACCGGTGATGCCGGCGTTGTTGATCAGCGCATCGATCGACTGGCCATGGTATTTGCCGGCAAGCTGGTCGATCGCGGCGTTGTCGGTCACGTCCAGCGTCTCGATCACGACCAGGGGATGTGCGGCCGCGTAGTCGCGCAGCGCCTGGGCGCGGGCTGGATCGCGGCAGGTAGCGATCACCTTCCAGCCGCGCGTGACCAGTTCCTGTGTCAGCGCAAAACCGATACCGCGATCGGAGCCGGTGATCAGCGCCACCGGCGGCTGCACCGGCGCCGGCACCGGCTCGCCCGTCTGCGCCGGCGCCTGGACCAGGCCAAGGGCCAGCAGGCCGCTCAGCAGCAGGCGTGTGTATCCGTTCATGACGACCCCCATGCCCATCCCCGCGCGATCATAGCCGGAAACGCCGGCTGGCGAACCTGCGCCGCCGCGTCTACTTCGGTGCCGTGGTCAGCGGCTCGGCTGCCGCGCGCTCGATGCACACTTTCAGGCGCGCCAGCGCCGCGCCCCAGCCGCTGCGCAGGCGCTGGTAATAGGTATCCCAGCTCTCATCCTGCGGAAAGCCGGAGCCCAGCAACCGCAGCACGGCGATCTCGCCTTCGGTGTTGAGAATGAAATCGTCCACGACTACGGCGTCGTTGGCTGGCAGGTCGCGCGGCGGCATGTAGATCAGGCGCAGCCGGCGCGCCGGCTCGAAGACATCAATGTGTGCCTCGCGCTCCAGATCGCGATCGGCCCGCACCAGGTAGCGCCCGCCTGTACGCGCCGCGATGCGCGCGCCCGGGCCATACCACTTGGCCAGCAGTGCGGGCTCGATCAGTCCGCGCCACAGCAGTTCCACCGGCGCGCGCACGTCGATGCGATGGGCGTAGCCGCGCGTGCGCTCAGCCATGCGCGTCGTCCCGGCGCTGCTGCCGCTCGCGCAGCGCTACGATCAGCAATGGCAGCAGCGAGAGCGCGACGATGCCGAGCGTGACCAGCCCAAAGTTGGCCTTGACCGCCGGCAGGTTGCCAAACAGGTAGCCACCGCACAGGAACAGTGTGATCCAGGCCAGGCCGCCGCCGACATTGCAGAGCTGAAAGGTGCCGGCCGGCATGCGGCTTAAGCCGGCCACGAAGGGTGTGAAGGTGCGTACGATCGGCACGAAGCGCGACAGCACGATCGCCAGCGCCCCGTGGCTCGCGAAGAATGCCTCGGCACGCTTGAGATGCGCGGCCTTGAACCAGCGGCCCTGCCGGGCCGCGACGTGGCGGCCCAGGTAGCGACCCACCCCGTAGTTGACGCTGTTGCCGAGGATTGCCGCCGCGGCCATCAGCGGCAGCAGCAGACTTAAGCGCAGCGTGTGGCTGCCATCCACCGCGGCCAACGCCCCGGCGCCAAACAGCAACGAGTCGCCCGGCAGGAACGGCGTCACCACGAAGCCGGTCTCGGCGAAGATGATCAGGAACAGCAGCGCGTAGATCCGGCCGTCGAATCGCACCAGCATCTCGACCAGGTGGTGGTCGAGGTGCAGCACGACATCGATCAGGAAACGCAGCGCCTCCATCAGGTACGCGGCGACGCTCCGTGCGTCGCATGACTGGCGTAACGGACCCCGCTTAGTTGCGCCAGCGCCGCCCCCACCTGCAGATCACGGTGGGCCAGCGTCGGCGTGCCGGTGCCGGCATCGAGCTCGGCGGGCGGCGCTTCCACGCCGCCGAGCAGCACGTCGGGCGTGATGCCGACGCCGTTGATCGAGGCGCCGCTGGGCGTGTAGTAGCGCGACGTGGTGATCTTGAGCGCCTCGCCGTCCGACAGCGGCAGGATGGTCTGCACCGTGCCCTTGCCGTAGGTCTTGCGGCCGACCAGCGTGGCACGCCCGTTCTCGCGCAGCGCGGCCGCGAGGATTTCCGCTGCCGAGGCTGAGCCGCCATTGACCAGCACTACAATCGGCGCGCCGCCGGCGAGGTCGCCGGGCGTGGCTTCCATGCGAAAGCGCGAATCGCCAGTGCGGCCGTCGGCGCTGACGATAGTACCGTGTTCGAGGAATTCATCGGCGCTGGCGCTGGCCGCCTCGAGCACGCCGCCCGGATTGTTGCGCAGGTCGATGATCAGGCCCTTGAGCTTCCCACCATGCGCCGCGCGCACGCCGGCCACCGCCGTAGCCAGCTCGTTGGCCGTGGCATTGGTGAATTCACTGATGCGAAAGTAGCCGACGCCCGGCGCCAGGCTCTCGGCGGCAACGCTCGGCAGCTGGACTTCGGAGCGCTGCAGCAGGTAGTCCTGCGCCGCGTGACCATCGCGCTGCACTGCCAGGCGCACGCTGCTGCCGACGTCGCCGCGTAACAGATCGGTCGCCACGTCGAGGTTGGCGGCGCTCACGGCGACCTCATCGATGCGCACCACCAGGTCGCCGGCGCGCAGTCCGGCGCGTTGCGCCGGCGAGCCGCTGAGGCAGCGCACGATGCGTATGCCCGTCGCGACGCCTTCGACTTCGACGCCGACGCCGGCGTAGGAACCATTGGTGCTCGCCTGCAGTGCGGCGTACTCGCGCGCGTCCAGCAGCGTGGAATGTTCGTCGAGGCCCTCGAGCATGCCGCGCGTCGCCTGGTGCATCAACTGGTGTACGTCGACGTGATCGACATAGTTCTCCCGCACCCGCTGCAGGACCTCGGCCAGCAGGTGCGCATCGCGCCACGGCAGCACCTCGCTGCCAATCGGCACCGCCGCGCTCTCCGGGGCAGAACTACTGCGTATCGCGACATCCTTGCCGGCGCTGGCGGCGGCATCGGTGCTATCGCGCTGAGCGAATACCCGGGTGGTCAGCGACAGCGCACCGCCGAGCATTACGCCCGCGCACAGCGTCAACCCCCACCGCAGCCGCGCATTCATGACAGCCAAGCTTACACCGCTGCTGCCATCGCCGGCAGCCCTTTGCCGGGGTCGGCGTTCGGCGACATGACGCGGGACGGCTGCGTGGCCACCGCCGCGTACAGCGGCAGCTGTTCGAGCACATCGCCGATCGGCACCGGCTGGCCGATGGCGAAGCCCTGCCCATAGTCGACGCCCAGCTGGGCAATGCGATTGCGAATCTCTTCGGTTTCGACGTACTCGGCCACGGTGGTCAGCGACATGGCGCGCGCCAGCTGCGCGATCGCCTGGATCGTGGATTCGGCCTTGGAATCGCGCAGCACGTCGCGCACGAAGCTGCCGTCGATCTTCAGCATCGTGATTGGGAGCGAGCGCAGGTAGGCCAGCGAGCTGAGGCCGGTGCCGAAATCGTCGAGCGCGATGCCGCAGCCGAGCTTGCGCAGCTGGTGCATCAGCACCTCGGCGTGCGCCAGGTTGCCAATCGCGGCGCTTTCGGTCAGTTCAAAGCACAGCGCCGCCGGATTCAGCCCGCTCTCCTTGATCTGCTGGATCAGGAACTCGGTCCAGGCGTCGTTCTGCAGCGATTGTCCCGAGCAATTGATCGCGAATACCACCGGATCGCGCTCCAGCAGCGCCGCGTGCGGCGCCAGCAACCGCAGCGCCTCGCTGATCACCCAGCGGTCGATTTCCGGCATCAGCTGGTAGCGCTGCGCCGACGACATGAAGTGATCCGGCCCGATAGTCTGGCCGTCGGTGCCGATCATGCGCAGCAGCAGCTCGAAGTGCGGGCGCAGCTGCGTGCCGCCTAGCGGCTGCAGCATCTGTGCGTACAGCCGCATGCGTCCCGCGGCGATCGCAGCGCGCAGGTCAGCCACCATGTTGATGTCGGTGAAGCGCCGGATGATGCTCTCGTCGGCCTCCTGGAACACCTCGACGCGGTTGCGGCCGCGGTCATTGGCGGCCTTGCAGGCGGTCTCGGCGGCCGCGAAGGCGTGCGTGAATTCCTCGGCGCGCGGCTCGACCGCGGCGACGCCGACGCTGATCGATACTGCGATCGAACCGTCGCCGATGCCGGTCCCGAGCTGCTCGGCGCCCTGGCGCAGCGCCTCGGCGAAGCGCGTGGCATCATCAAGGCTGGCGCGCAGTAGCACCGCAAAGCGGTCGCCCGACATGCGCGCCGCCAGCGAACCGGGCGGCAGGCGCTTGCGGATCAGCTCGCCGATCTGACCGATGACCTTGTCGCCGACGTGCATGCCGTAGGTATCGTTGATGACATGCGTGCGGTTGGTGTCGATCGACAGCGCACTCCACCAGCGTTGCGCGCTGTGATCCTGGGTGAGCATGTTGTGAACCCGCGCCTCAAAGGCCGGGCGATTCAGCAGTCCGGTCAGCGCATCGTAGCTGCTGGCGATGACCGCCGAGGCGCGCCGCGCCAGCAGTTCGCCGAGCCGCGCCTGGCGCGGCGTGAATTCCGGCATGTCCATGCTGCGAAACAGCGCCAGCACGCCGAGCGTGCGGCCGTCGGCGCGCGCCACCGGGCAGGC
>Ga0209069_10000282_pt1 | contig 22053 bp, 21 predicted proteins | sample Str013_2_FD_187202 | JGI IMG/M metagenome (GOLD analysis project Ga0209069, IMG submission 187202) | Freshwater sediment microbial communities in response to fracking from Pennsylvania, USA - Straight Creek_MetaG_SC_2013 (SPAdes) (version 2) | ecosystem: Environmental > Aquatic > Freshwater >...
TTCTTTTATCAATCGGATGGCTTCTTGTTGCAAAAGAAGCGGGCCGTTTAATGCTTTTACATGGCTGACTTTTCCCTTTTGGTCAACAATAAATTGCACAATGATTCGGCCGGTATCGCGGTTGTTCATTGCTTCTGGCGGGTATTTAAGATTGTGTACCATATAATGTACCCAGCCAGATTCTCCGCCTGAAAAAGTAGCCATGCTGTCAACGGCCTGGTATACGGTGTCTTTGCTTTTTGATTGGGCAAGGGCTGTAGCAGAAAAAGCAAAGCTCAGTAGTAGTAAATAGAAGAGTTTCATGATAGCCATTATTTAAAGATAAAGCTACTGATCCCTTTTTGTACAGCAATACCATAAAGCGGGTACGGCTTTGTAAACCACCATGCATAATTTCCGTAAAACTTTTTTTGCAATTGTGTTTTAAAAGATAAAGTCTTTACTGGTCCTTGCTTGCGTATTTGCTGTAAAACCATTTCTTGGTTAATTCCGCACTGGCGATATACAGCAACACAATGCCACCAATCCATACATAGCAATATAGGGGCAGCGGTGTAAAGCCCATGAGTGCTGCAAGTTTTGTATAAGGAAGAATGAGGACGGTAACGATGGTACAAATGGTGGTAATGAGCAAGGGTTTGCCCGGCATGCTTTTAAAAAAAGGGTGGCGGGTACGCATTACCAGTACGATCAGCGATGCGGAGATTACCGACTCTGTAAACCAGCCGGTTTGAAATGTTTTTTCATCGGCCTTTAGCAAGAGCAGCAATACGCCAAACGTGCAATAGTCGAAGATGGAACTCAGCAAGCCGAATACAATCATAAACTTTTTAATAAAGCCGATATCCCAGCGCCGTGGCTTCATAATGGCGGAAGCATCCACCCGATCAGTTGCAATGGTCATTTCCGGAAGATCGGTCAGCAGGTTGGTCAGCAGTATTTGCTTGGGCAGCAATGGCAGGAAAGAAAGAAAAACAGAAGCGCCGGCCATGCTGAACATATTTCCGAAATTAGCACTGGTGGCCATAAAAACATATTTCATGGTATTGGCAAAAGTAAACCTGCCTTCCTTAATGCCTTTTGTAAGTACATTTAAATCTCTTTCCAATAAGATGATGTCTGCCGCTTCTTTTGCAACATCCACGGCTGTATCTACTGAAATGCCCACGTCTGCCACATGCAGTGCAGCAGCATCGTTGATGCCATCGCCCATAAAACCCACTACATGCCCCGCTTTTTTTAAAGAGAGAATGATCCTTTCTTTCTGGTTGGGTTCAATTTCAGCAAACACATCGGTTAGCAATGCCTGGTTTGTTAATGCATCGGCGCTCATTTTTCTCATGGCATCACCGGTAAGCAATACCGGTTGTTCAATGCCAATTTGTTGTAGCAGGTTAAGGGCTACCGGTGCACTATCGCCCGTAATTACTTTTAAGGATACACCCATTTGTTTCAATTCGCGGATGGTATCAAAGATTTCTTTTTTTGGCGGATCAAAAAGTGCAATAAAGCCGGCAAAACACATCCCCGTTTCTTGTTCTTTTGAAAAATCCTTTCCGTCTGTTATTTTCTTGATGGCCAGTCCCAGCACACGGTAGCCCTGTGCGCAGTTTTTTTCAAACACATCCAGGATGCCCTGCTTCTTTTCTGCTATGGAAACGATGCTGCCATCTGCCAGTATTGCCGCTGTACAAATATCGAGCACAGCATGCAGGGCGCCTTTTGTAATGACGATGTTTTCTGCTTTGTTATACAATTGTACCGACAGTCTTTTCCGGATAAAATCATAGGGCACTTCGCTCTGCAGGTTGTATTCATTTTTATCGCCATTGTACATGCTGCACAGGGCTTCATCAATCGGGTTGCTGAAACCCTGCTGGTGTACGGCGTTCAGCCAGCCATATTTTAATATATTTTCAGAATGGTTGCCATTGCAGTCCAGTGCTTCTTTTACCGTTACTTTTCCTTCGGTGAGTGTACCGGTTTTGTCTGAACACAAAATGTTCATACTGCCAAAGTTGGGGATGGAAGACAATTTTTTTACGATCACTTTTTTTCTGGCCATTCGTTTGGCGCCGGTGGCCAGGTTTACCGATATAATAACGGGCAGTAATTGTGGTGTAAGCCCCACGGCCAGCGCCAGTGAAAAAAGAAATGAGTTGAGCACCGGCTTGTGCAGGTAAACATTGATGGCAAATATCATAAAGACGAGGAACAGCGTAATGCGCATAAGCAGGTAGCCAAATTGTGCGATGCCCCTTTCAAATTCTGTTTCTGGTGTTTTGGCGTGCAGGCTGGCTGATATTTTACCAAACTCTGTCTGGTGTCCGGTGCGCATCACCAGTGCCGTTGCTTTTCCGCTGATGACATGGCTGCCCATAAAGACACTATTGGTTCTTTTATTGAGGGCGGTATCTGCCGGTAATACAGCAGCATTTTTTTCTACCGGGTAAGTTTCACCGGTAAATGCGGCTTCGTCTGCAAAAAGTTCTTTGGAATTAATGAGCAGGCAATCGGCGGGAATCAATGCCCCTGCAGAAAGCAATACAACATCGCCCGGAACAATTTCTTCTGCCGGAATTTCTATTGCCTGGCCGTTGCGCAGTACGGTACACTTTACCTGGATCATTTTAGACAACTGGCTTACTGCATCTGCGGCACCTTTTTCCTGCCAGAAGCCCAGCAAACTGCTTACAAGAATAATGGTGAAAATAATATAACTGTCAATCGCATCGCCCAGCATCATTGAGAGAATGGCAGCGCCAATCAGTAGCAAGGTTACCGGTGTTTTAAACTGGCGCAGGAAAAGAAGCAAACCCGTTGTATTTATCCGTTCTTTTAAGGTGTTCGGGCCAAACTGAAGTTTCTTCTCTGCAGCGGCTGCTCCGGTTAATCCTTTTTCATTGCTGCCCGTACTGGCAAAAGCTTCCGGGAGGCTGTACTGCCAGAACGATGATGGGTTGCTTTCTTGCATGGTCTTTTTTGAAGGTGTTCTGATAAGCGCCTGTTTTTTTATATGCGGTTACAGGTTATCAAGTTACGAACCTGCTGTCAAAGGAAAATTATATTTAGACAGCTTTTATGCAGACTGCTTTTATTAATAGTAACACATGAGTCCATTGTGTTAAAAATTGAACCGGCGGGTATGCAGGATTTCTCCAAAATTACGCGTTAGCTTAGTGTCAAATTTCTGCATGAAACTACTGGTGGTAGAAGATGAGCCAAGCCTGTTGCAAAGTATTCTTGAATATTTTATACAGGAAGATTTTCTTTGCGAAGGAGTTGCTGGTTACAGCGATGCCATCGGCAGGATTGATGCTTTTGATTATGATTGTATTATTCTTGATATCAACCTGCCGGATGGAAGTGGCTTACAATTGCTGCAATACCTCCGGCAATACAAGAAGGAGGAAGGTGTGGTAATTATTTCTGCCAGGGATTCACTGGATGATAAAATTACAGGCCTGAACTTTGGCGCGGATGATTACCTGACTAAACCTTTTCATCTGTCTGAACTGAATGCAAGGGTAAAAGCCCTTATCCGGAGAAAATATGCGCAGGGGGCAAGTGTTCTGGAAGCCGGCAATTTGCGGCTGGATCTTGCATCACGTTCGGTAAGCTGCAGCAACCAGGTTGTGTCGCTTACCAAAAACGAATTTGATTTGCTGGCCTACCTGCTCAACAATAAAAACAGGGTGGTGAGCAAACAGGCCATTGCTGAACATATTTATGGGCAACAAGCAGACAATATGCCTTCTTTCGATTTTGTGTATTCGCAAATTAAAAACCTGAAACGGAAACTAAAAGAAAAAGGGAGCGATGATTTGCTGCATTCTGTTTACGGGCTGGGCTATAAACTGTCATTATGAACAAGACATTGCTGCAAAAAAATACGCGGATTTTAATGGTATGGCTGCCGGTAGTGCTATTGGCATGTTCCATAGTTTTTTATGTTTTGATGCGGATGCAGGCGCACCACATGCAGGAAAAGCAATTGCTGCTAAAACAGGAAAATACCTGGAATGCATTTCTTGGCAAGAACGGGCAGATTGAACGGAACATTAGCGGCGAATACAGTATCCGTCAAACGGATTTGGCCGCAATCAATAATGAAAATGCAGTGCGGGATACAGCTATTTACTATGCAGAAAAGAAAAAGTTGCTGCCCTTTCAGTTGCTCAGCAGCCGGTACCAATGGAATCATCAAACGTATGTTCTTACAACGTACGTTTCCTCAACAGAAATTTCGCATCTAATCATCAAGGTTTTTCTCACAGAAATTTGCATTCTGTTATTGTTGCTGATCGCCATCGTTTTCCTGAACCGGAAAAACTCCGGGCGGTTGTGGAATCCTTTTTTTTCGACCATGCAAAAAATACAGGAATATGATATTACCCGCAACCCCGGTTTTTCATTACCCGCCGAAACCGGCATTACCGAATTTAATGCGCTGAACCAATCGCTGACGGGTCTTATCAGCAATGTAAATTCGGCCTACCATCACCAGAAGCAGTTTGTAGAAAATGCATCGCATGAAATGCAAACGCCGCTGGCCATCATTCGTTCAAAGCTGGAATTGCTGATCAACCAACCCAACCTTACAGAGAAAGCGGCTGCGCTGCTGGGCGATATTACAGAAGCCAACGACCGGCTGAGCCAGATGAACCGCACGCTGTTGCTGCTGGCAAAAATTGAAAACAACCAGTTTCCTTCCGTAGAAGCCGTTAACGTTTCTCAATTGCTGCTGCAGCTGCTGCATAATTTTAAAGATCACTATGAAGCATTTCCTGAGCTGAACTGTGATATTGCCGAAGGCGTTATGGTGCATGCCAATCTTTCATTGATTGAAATACTGCTGGCCAACCTTACCCGCAATGCCATTGTGCACAACCTGCCTGGCGGAAAGATCAATATCAAACTAACGGCATCGGGCCTTATCATGGAGAATACCGGTTTGCCGGCAGAAGGCAATCCGGAAGAAATGTTTGAACGGTTTCGGAAAGGCTCACACCAAAGCAGAACAACCGGTTTGGGACTGGCCCTGGTAAAACAAATTGGCAATGTCTACCATTATCATATCAGCTACCAGTACAGCAATGGCTGGCACAGGGTGGCGGTTGTATTCGGGTAAAGGTTGTCAGATTTTCTCCAAAATCGCCCATTAGCTTTGGAAGCACAACCGAATTTACCTACCATGCCAAACAAATACACCGGCTTGCTTGCACTGGCAATTTGCTGGTTTACCTGCAGCAAACTGGTGGCCCAAACTTTACCAGACACAGCAATTTATTTAAAGGGCGCCGTACAACTGGCCGAACAGCGCCATCATTTGTTGAAAGCTGCGCAATACGAAGCAGCTGCCGCAGGTAAAAATATTGATGTAGTAAAATACAGCAAGTTGCCCACCATTGATGCCAGCTACCAGGCAGGCATTGGCACCGCAAATAATCTCACTGGAATTTTTTACCCCGGTAATGTGTTGCCGATGACCGGTCCGCCCTCCGGCAACAACAATTATAGTGCAGCAACCGGCAGTGCCGCCAGTGTATTGCTCAACTGGCAGGCCGCAACCTTCGGACAAAAGAATGCGCAAATAGCGGTGGCGGTGGCAGAAGCCAATACCAGAAAATCAGAACTGCAGCAAATCCGCTTTCAACAAAAAATAATTGTCATCAGCGCATACCTGGATTTATTGCTTTCTTATGATGTTGTTGCCATTCACAAAAGCAATATTGAAAGAGTAGAGGCCAGCCTGCGGCAAAGCCGTGTACTGGCAAATACCGGTTTAAAACCAGGTGTTGACACAGCATTATTTTTATCGGAATTGTCGAAAGCAACCATTGATTTGCTGCAGGCAAAAAAACAATTACAGGTAAATCAGTCCTTACTGGCACAGACAATAGTTACGGATGCACTGCCTGTACCCGCAGACAGCAGCTTTCTAAACCAGTTGCCGCTTGCAGTGGTACAACCCGACAGTAGTTTTTCTGCGGCACCCATTATCCAGTTAAGTAATAGCCAGTTTTTATTAAGCCAGTCAAAAGAAAGCCTGTTAAGAAAATCGTGGATGCCCAAACTAAATGTATGGAGTACTGGTTTTGCACGTGGCTCGGGCTTTCAAACCAATGGCAGTATACAAACCTGGAATGGCCTGGGGCTGAACCGGTTTAACTATGGCGCCGGCCTTCAGCTGGTTTTCCCGATTATGAAATACGGCGAAGTAAAAATGCAATTGCAGCAACAATCATTGCTCTCAAAAGCAGCACAGGAAAAAATAGACGACAATAAGTCAGCACTTACTGCACAGCAACGTATTGCCGCAGTAAACTTTAGCAACAGCATCGCCATTGCCAATGAAACGGTGCAGCAGCTGCAAACGGGACAATATGCTTTTAACGCCATGCAGATTCGGTACAATACCGGGCTGGTGCGTTTTGCAGACCTGATACAGGCGCAATACAATTTATTAAAAGCAGAACTGGATTTAAAACGATCTCACTGGGATGCCTGGAAGGCGCTGCTGCTGCAGGCTGCCGTAAAGGGAGATGAACAAGTTTTTTTACAAGAAATCAGGTAAGGCCAATGATAAGACTCATACAATATGCACTCAGGAGGCCCGTGGCCATCATCGTTTTTGTATGCGGAGTTGTGTTTTTTTCGCTGCTGGCCATCCGCAAATCTGCCATTGATATTTTTCCCGCTATCAATGCTCCCACCATTTATGTAGCGCAAACCTATGGCGGCTTATCGCCGCAGCAAATGGAAGGCTTTGTTACTTCCTATTACGAATACCATTTCCTGTACATCAACGGCATCAAAGCGGTAGAGAGCAAATCTATACAGGGCCTGGCATTGATAAAAATGCAGTTTTATGAAGGCACCAATATGGCCAATGCTATGGCCGAAGTGGTTTCTTATGTAAACCGCGCCAAATCATTTATGCCGCCCGGTACGCTGCCACCTTTTATCATGCGTTACGATGCGGGTTCTGTGCCGGTGGGCCAGCTGGTGTTTAGCAGCGAAAGCCGATCACTGAATGAAATTTCCGACCTGGCATTGTTTAAAGTGCGCCCCATGTTTGCGGCATTGCCGGGTATATCTGCACCACCACCATTTGGCGGCAACCAGCGCACCATTGTTATTAAAGCAGATCCGGAAAGATTGAGAAGCTATAATATTACCGCTGACGAAGTGGTAACGGCCATCGCCAAAAACAATCCGGTACTGCCTGCAGGCAATATCCGGGTGGGCGATAAAACCATCATCACTGCATCAAATAGTGTAGCAGACAATTTTAAAGAACTGGAAAATGTAACCATCAAAAATACGGACGGTGCTTCTGTACTGGTAAGGGACCTGGCAACAGTAGACAATGGCGCAGACATCACCACAGGCTATGCGCTGATAAATGGCAAACGTTCTGTTTACATTCCGGTTACCAAAAGGGCCGATGCTTCTACCTGGGACGTTATACAAACCATCAAAAAGTCATTGCCCGACATGCAGGCCGCCATTCCGGAAGACATTAAAGTGACTTATGAATTTGATCAGTCCGGCTATGTAATGAATTCGCTGAACAGTTTATTGTTTGAAAGCCTGCTGGGCGCCTTGCTTACCGGGTTGATGGTGTGGGTGTTTTTAAAAGATGTGAGAAGCGCTCTGATTGTGATGCTCACTATCCCGCTTGCATTACTGACTTCGGTTGGTTTTTTATACATGGCCGGGCAAACCATCAATATAATGACACTGGGCGGCCTTGCACTGGCAGTAGGCATACTGGTGGATGAATCTACGGTCACGATGGACAATATTCACCATCACCTGGAAATGCAAAAGTCAAAACAAAGGGCCATCTGGGATGCCTGTAAGGAAATAGCTGTTCCAAAATTACTGATCCTGCTTAGTATACTGGCGGTATTTGTTCCGGCATTGTTCATGTCGGGCATTCCAAGATCCATGTTTATGCCCTTGTCGCTTGCTGTTGGATTTGCCATGATAGCTTCTTTCCTGTTGTCGCAAACCCTGGTGCCGGTAATGGCGTCTTGGCTGATAAAAAAAACCGGCCATCAGCAAAAGGAAGACAAGCTGGAAAAATTAAAAAAACATTTGTCGGCGAGCATTGAACGAACTGCAAAAGCTGCGTCAATTGTTATTCCGTTGGTATTGGTCATTTTATTATTGCTCAGTTACCTGGGTTTTAAAAATGCCGGCACAGAGATTTTTCCCAGGCAGGATGCCGGCCAGCTTCAATTGCGATTGCGCATGCCGCCCGGCACCCGGATTGAAAGAACAGAAGACGCCACAAAAAAAACATTGCAGCTTATTGACAGTCTTGCCGGAAAAAGCAATGTGGCCATTACTTCGTCTTTTGTAGGTTTACAGCCGCCCAGTTTTGCCATCAACCCCATTTTTTTGTATACCAGCGGCCCGCACGAAGCGGTGATAAAGGTAAACCTGGTAAAAGAATCGGGTATCAGCATTGAAGCATTAAAAGAACAACTTCGAACGGTGGTGCCGGAAAAAATTCCGGGTATTGCATTGTCTTTTGAGCCGGCAGATTTGGTAGACCAGGTAATGAGCCAGGGCAGCAGCAACCCCGTAGAAGTGCTGGTGCAGGGAAAAAATATTGCGCAAAGCCGGGAGATTGCAGAGAAGCTAAAATCATCACTCGCTCGTATTGCCTGCCTGCGCGATGTGCAGATTGCGCAGGTACTGGATTATCCAACCATACAAATCAGTTATGATCGCATTCGTGCCGGGCAAATGAACCTGACGGTGGAACAGGCCGCCAAATCCGTTACCGAAGGCACTTCTTCCAGCCGGTTTACACAACCGGTGTACTGGCTCGATAAAACATCGGGTACTGCCTACCAGGTGCAGGTAGAATACCCGCAGCTAGCGATGAACAGTCCTGAACAAGTAGACCAGATACCGGTGGGCAGAGCCAATGGCAATACCATTTTCCTGCGCGATATTGCGGATTGGAAAAAAGTAAATTCAATAGGCGAATACGACAGGATTAACCAGCAACGGTTTATTACGGTTACTGCCAATATTCATGATAAAGATTTGGGACATGCAGTTGCAGCCGTAAAAACAGCCATTCAGCAATTGGGTGCATTGCCGCCGGGTGTAAAAGTGTATTTGCGCGGGCAACCGGGTATACTCGATGAAACAATCAATGAATTGTCTGTTGGATTGTTACTGGCGGTGCTTATTATTGGATTGATGCTAACCGCCTGGTTCCAGTCGCTTAAACTTGCATTGAGTATCCTGGGCGTACTGCCAGGTGTATTGGCGGGCTCAATGTTGTTGCTATGGATTACCGGCAATACTATTAATATACAGTCTTTCATGGGATGCATTATGGCTATCGGCGTGGCCATTGCCAACGCCATTTTACTGGTATGCAACGCAGAAGCCATCCGTGCAAAGCAAGAGAATAATTCTATGATTGGTGCACAGGCAGCAAGGAACCGCTTCCGGCCAATAGTTATGACAAGTGTTGCCATGATAGCAGGTATGCTGCCCATGGCGCTGGGCCTGGGAGAAACAGGAAAGCAAACGGCGCCATTGGCCATTGCTGTAGCAGGCGGATTATTGTTCAGCACTTTTATCAGTCTGTGGCTGGTGCCGCTGCTTTACGATTTGGCAATGGGTCATCAGAAAACCCGCAGTGCATCGCTTGACCCCAATGATGAGCACTCTATTTATTATGACAAGCACATTTAAATAACAACAGGCATGAAAAAAATTGGAAACATTGCATGGATTGTATTGCTGGCAGCCTGCGGGCAAAAAGAAGAGGCCGCTGCGGGTAAGAAAGATCTGCCGGCAACTGATTCAGTAAAAGTTTTTGTGCTGGCAACAGATTCGGCACAAAAAAGCATTTCATTGCCAGGAGAGTTGCTGCCCTATGAACAGGTACAAATACGGGCCAAAATACCGGGTTATATAAAAAAACTCAATGTTGACATTGGCTCAGTAGTAAGGAAAGGACAGGTATTGGCGCTGATAGATGCTCCGGAAATTAATACCCGCGTGCAGGAGCTGAATGAAAAAGTGAAAGCAGCCCGGTCGAGATCCCGTTCCAGCCAGGATTATTATGACCGGATTGGCATTGCATCAAAAGCAGCGGGCGTTATTGCACCCAGTGAACTGCAGCAGGTAAAAAACCAGGCAATGGCAGACAGTGCAGAATACAATGCAGCTTTGCTGGCAATGACCAGCAACCGGCAAATTGGAAACTACCTCGCCATTACAGCGCCTTACAATGGTATCATCAGCAAACGCAATGTTGAAATAGGATCATTTGCAGGCAACGCGGCAGACAAACCATTGTTTGAACTGGAAAGCAATACTATACTGCGTTTAAGGGTGCCCGTTCCTGAAATTTATACAGGCGCTTTATTAAATGGCAATACCGGGGATCTTACTACGCGTTCTTATCCGGATAAAAAATTTAAAGCCAAATTGGTACGCAAAGCCGGCAGCATCGACAATGAAACCCGCAGCGAAGTATGGGAATTTGAAGTGCCCAACGAAAACCGGCAACTGAAAGCCGGTAGTTATGCCGATGTAAAACTCCGGTTCCTGCGGCAGGGTCAATCGCTGGTGGTGCCGGTGGCAGCGGTGGTTACCACACTGGAAAGAAAATTTGTAATAAAGTTTGCCGGCGCCACCACGCAATGGGTTGATGTAAGGACTGGTTTTAACATGGGCGACAAAGTAGAAATTTTTGGCGAACTGAAAGCCGGTGATACCCTGGTACTGAAAGCAAATGAAGAATTAAAAGCCGGCACAAAAGTGATTGCCAAATAAGATGAATATCGGGCAAAATAAAAAGGGCGCTGTTAATGCGCCTCTTTTGCTTACTTAAACTTCAGGTTCAGCGAAATGATATTGCTCTGCATGCCGGTATTTTTTGCGTAATGTCCATAACGCAATTCCAGCATGTTCAAATGTTCAAAACCAAACACGCCTTTGGGCGGTGTTAACCGAATGCCGGCGCCAAAGAAATTACTGTTGAAGGATGAAAGATCATAATTGCTGGTATAAAATTCATCTGCTGCGGTATGCACCTGGTAACCCGCAAAGTATTTTACCGCGGTTTGTATATAATAACGATAGAAAGGACTGATGGAAACAAAAGCTGTAATTTTTACCGGTATTTCCAGGCTGGCCGTGTTTGCATGAATGCCCCAGCTGTCTGTATAGTAGCGGTAATAGGCACGCAATATGATCCGGTCTCCCAAAAAATAATTGGCGCGTAAGCCTATTGGAATCTTTAACCGGTTGGAAGGCAGGGTTTCTACATGCGTAGAGTTATCGTTAAAAATGACACGGTGAAAAGGCAGACCCAGGTAGCCCTGCTGCGCTATTACGTCTGCTTCGGCGGATACCTGCAGGTGCTGGTTTATAATTTGCGACCATCCCGCAGTTGCGCTGAAAGAATTGCGCGGCGTACTGGCATAGTCAATATGCCTGCTGTTGCTGTTACCAGTTCTTAGTTCAATGGGATAAACCAGTTTTACCTGGTCGAGGTAAGCCTGAATTTTAGCCGTAAACTCACCGCTTTTATCATTTGTTTTTTTTGCAAAGTTCAGGTTGAGGCCAAAAGACTGGTAGTCGAACTCGTGCGAGTAAGAAGCGCCTCCACCAATGGTTATACCCTTTTTTTCGTTCTCGCGGGTCCATGTAATGGATGGATATACACGTGTATCAGCATGCGAAGCCGATGAATTGGCTTTCAGATCAATCATGTCTGAAGAGGCCGATGTGTAATGGTCAATTCCCAGTTCAAAACCCCAGGTGTGTTTGCGGAACTGGTTGTCGTACCGGTACAGTTTCACATCAAAACTATTGGAGAGATCGGTAAGTTTTTCGGTACCAATGCCACCCGTAACAGCCGAATTGTTGCCGGTTTGCTGGTAATAACTGGAAACAATATTTGCTTCTTCAAAGCTTAGCGTATGGTTTTTATATTTGGAAGAGTCTGTTTTGTCTTGCGCAAAACCGGCAAAATAACCGATGTACAGACCGACTAGTGTTAAACACAATTTTTTCATGAACCAGTTAAATTATTTAATGAGGAAGGAGTGGATGCTGTTGGCCCGATGACGGGAATGCTGTATTAATTACAGCCGCAGCCGCCACCTGTTTTTCCGCCATTGCCGCCAGATGCTCCCTCACGGTAAGTCTGAAAACTATTTTCAGTCTTTTCAACTTTGCGGTTGCCCAATGTCATTTCGCCATCGTTGAGCCGGCTTTTCTGGTATTCTTTTACCGGCGTACAGGAGGCAGCAATTGCAATGACTGCCGTTGCAAGCCCTGCTAGTTTCAGTTGTTGTGTTTTTTTACTCATGAAAGCTGGATATTGTTTGATGTGAACATTCGGTTGTTATCGTCTATGATGATGCAGCCCATGCCTTTTACCTGGTTCACCAGGTGCAGCCCGGCTTCAACACCCATAATGGTAACAGGAGTGGCCATGGCATCCGCCATTTCCGCATTTGTGCAGATGATGGATACGCTCTTAACGCCTGTAACGGGCAAGCCTGTACGCGGATCTATGGTATGCGAATATTTTTTGCCATCAATGACGATGTATTTCTCATAGTTGCCGGAAGTGGCAATGGCCATATCGCTGATGTTTAACCAGGAGAAAGGCAGGCCGGCCAAATCCGGGTGTGCGATACCGATAGTCCATGGTTTGCCTCCGGGTTGCAGCCCCCAGGTAGTTAAATCTCCCGAAGCGTTGACAATGCCGCTTTGTACACCCATTTGCTGTAATACCTGTTTTGCTTTTTCCGCAGCATAGCCTTTGCCGATACCCCCAAAGCCAATGCGCATTCCCGGCTCTTTCAGAAACAGGGTGGTTTCTTTTTCGCTTACTATTATATTGCGGTAGTTGATCAGCTTTACCATTTGCCGGGCTGTGGCAGCATCTGGAAGTGATTTCATTGTTTTGTCAAAATTCCAGAAGCGCTTATCGGCTGAACCGTAGCTGATGTCGAATGCTCCCTGTGTAAGAACAGAGATGCGGATAGAACGTTGCACCAGCTCCAGCATTTCGCGGCTTACTACTACCGGCGCAATGCCGGCATTTGCATTAACAAGGTTTGTTTCGCTATTATCAGAATAAGTTGTGAGCAGGTTTTCTATTCTCTTAATTTCTGCAATCGCAGAGCCGATCGCATGTTGGGCAAAGGCTTTCTCTTCCACAACAACCGTTATTTCAAAACGGTTGCCCATAAGTTTTACAGCCCGCTTATACAAGCCGGTTTCCAGCAGCAAATCAGTTTCATTTGCCTGCATCAATTGCCTGCTTTAACGCATTGATAAAAGCAGCAGCGCCTTCTTTGGGATAACCTTCCCAAGCCTGTACTACTTTGCCTTCCGGCGTTAGCAAAACTGTGTATGGAAAACTACCGGTACTGTTGTATTTGTCTGCCAGCTGATCATTTTGCTGCTGTAGTGTTTTTGACAATTGGTTTTTTTTCTGCCGGGGAAAATCGGCATTCACAAGTACCAGGTGCTCTGCAGCCATTGCAGTAAAAGCATCACTTTGAAAAATTTCTTTGTGAAGACGGATACAGGGACCGCACCAATCGCTGCCCGAAAAATTTAGCAGCACGTATTTATGTTCAGCAGCGGCTGTTTGCTTTGCTTTTGCAAAATCATTTTCCCAGTTGATGGTAAATGAAAGGAACAGAAAAGCAATAAGAGCGGGCATTAACTTCATATCAATCCGGTAATTGTTTACAAAATGAGCGTATACCTGTAAAAACCAGGGTGTGCCTGGTTCTTCCGGGATAAGATACGCTGGTTGCGATTTAATATTGGCTGGCCATTGTTAATGGCATGTAAATGATCGGCTGTTGTAAAACAGGCTTCAATAGCGTAGGCAAATTACTAAATCAACCTGTCAGTATTTGTTAAAATAGCGCTTGCTGTCAGGCTTCGTTGCTCAATATCACCTTCAGCGCATTTTCCCTGGCTGCATGCTGAAAAGTATCATATGCATTGATTATATCTGATAGCTTGAAATGATGGGTGATCAGTTGTTTTGAATCAAGCTTTTTGGATTGGATTGTTTTTAAAAGCATGGGCGTTGTTACGGTATCTACCAAACGGGTGGTGATGGTAATATTGTGCGCCCACAATGTTTCAAGGTGCAGTTCGGCGCTTTTGCCATGCACGCCGATATTGGCAATGATGCCACCCGGCGCTACCAGGGCCTGGCACAATTCAAAAGTTGCCGGAATGCCAACTGCTTCAATAACGGTATCTGCGCCTGTTTTATTGGTAAGTGCTTTTACTCTTTCAGCAGCATTTTCTTTGCTGTTGTTAATGGTATGGGTGGCGCCAAATTTTTTTGCCACCGCAAGCCGGTTATCGTCCGGGTCAATCATGATGATGGCAGCCGGAGAATAAAATTGCGCGGTGAGCAATGACGCCAGTCCTATGGGGCCTGATCCTACAATGGCTACGGTATTGCCAGGCGCTACTTTTCCATTTAGTACACCACATTCAAAACCTGTTGGCAGAATATCGCTCAGCATCACCAGTGCTTCTTCGTCGCTGCCGGCAGGAATGTGGTAGAGACTGGTATCTGCAAACGGAATTCTTGTGTATTCGGCCTGGGTGCCATCAATCAAATGCCCCAGTATCCAACCACCGTTTTCGCAATGAGAATACATGCCACGCCTGCAGTAATCACATTTTCCACAGGAAGTGATGCAGGAAATAATGACGTGATCTCCTTTTTTAAAATTGGTTACCGCGCTGCCGGTTTCTTCAACAATGCCCACACCTTCGTGGCCAAGTATTCTGCCATCGGTTACTTCTGGTACATCGCCTTTGAGAATGTGCAGGTCGGTACCGCAGATGGTGGTTTTAGTAATTTTTACGATGGCATCAGAAGGCTGAAGAATGACTGGCTTCGGTTTTTCTTCCCAGGTTTTTTTACCCGGACCGTGGTATACAAGTGCTTTCATGACTTTTATTTTACTATTGTTATCAGGTTTTTTCAAATCGCCCGGTTATTTCTTCAATTATGATGCGGTAAATAACAGGGCGTATATTTAAAGGGTGGAACGGATAATACTTTTCAATAAAAATTTCCGGCGTAACGGCCGTCTCGCTTATTTTCAGCCGCACATTGTGGCCAACAAATAATTTTATGGCTTCATAGCGGTCGTGCTCTTCCTTTATCTCATGGTACTTTCCCCAGGCAATGGCGCTTTTCCAATTGGTCAGGTTTTTTATTTCGTCTACTTCAAAACATACATTTGGGTTTTTGCGCATAATGTGTATTTTCATTCCTTCCACAGAATGGGCATAAATATGCTGTCCATCGTATACATATTGTACGGGTACCACATAAACCCTTTTTCCATCCTGGCAACCGATTCTGCCTATTACGTTGGAGCAAAGTACCTGTTTTGCAGACTCAAATGACAATGTGCCAATCATATGCTCAAAATTTCAGTACCAGACAAGCAAAAGGAAATTCCGATTTAATGCAGGTGAATGCATTGGTTAAATGTGCTCGTATTGTTCTATTAAAACAATGCTGTTGTATTGTTTAAGCAGGTACTCATCCACAAATTCAACATCGCCGCCGTTTGCCAGTACTTTTTCAATCAGGTCGTCTACGGCATCTTTAATGTAAAATGCATTTTTCAATAATTTGTCCTGGCGGCCGATGGTATTGGAAAAACTGCCTTCAACGGCGGGATAGATAAAGTTTTTTTCAACAATCAGCAATTTGCCCCGTTTGTGGGAAGCTGTTTCCCAGACTTCATTAAAGCCAATAGAAATTTTATGCAGGTTGATGGCTTGCGCTACCTGGTTCAGCAAGTCTGCCTGTATTACTTTCTTCCAGTCGGCTACAAAAGGCGCCATTATTTCATAGAGTTCTTCTTCTGTTTTGTGTTCAAAATTTCCGTGGATGTATTCAATGACATGTTTTGCATTGCTGGTTATTTTTTTAAAATGTCCGATCGTTTTTTCGGCGCCCATTACAAAAAGCGGCAATTGGTATGCCTGCAGCAACAAACTAAGGCCGTTGTCGGTGTGTTTCAAAAATTTGTCAAGGAGCTGTTCTTTAATTTTATTGTTGTCGCTTGTGTTGGCCACTTTTTCAGGCAGATCCCTTTTATAAGCGGCAATGTTTTCAGCGGCATTTGAGATCACTTCCACAAAATGACTTCCGTTGCCAAGGTATATTTTAGTGGATTTGCTGCTTAGTTCAACCAGCAGGTATTTGTGTATTTGTTTTTTACTGTATACCAGGTCGCGGATTTCAAAAGAACTGTCAATGATGATTTTTTCCTCAATGGGAATATCGAGGTAATATACTTTTTCGATTAGCGGGGACACAAAAATAGCAATCGTTTTTTTGTGGGTATTGTAATTAAGTTCGCGGATTACCAGTTGTAGTTTTTTTAGCAGGGGCAGCGCTTTTTCCGGGGCATATTCTGCCAGTAAGTCTGTTTTTACCTTGTCCGCTGCCAATTTGAGTTTATAGTCCAGTTCAGTCTTCAGGCTCATTTTGGGTTCAAACGGCATAATGATAGAAATGCACGGAAGATGGTTTTGAGACCGGAGCACCGCTGAAAATTCTTTTGTTAATTCCTGCACCATAATGATAGGATTTTATATGGCAAAACTATTTGATTAAACAGCCCACACCTATGATGGCTGTCACAGCAGTTTCTGACCTGACTCATACAATTTATACCGGCAGCCGGTTTGGAGCGCTTATACGCCCGATAAAGCATTGTCTTCTGTTCTTTCCCTGAAAGTATGCTGCGGGTGATGCTCTGTCTTTACCTGGGTGTGGTAAATAATGTTTGCATTGATGGAATTGCTAATCAGGCAATAATGCTGTGTTTTCAGCACCAGCTCATTGGCAGTTTCGCGCATGGATTCATCAGCAATATAAATAGATGGGTATACATTGATCTGTGTAAACTTATACCGGCCTTCTACCAGTTCCACTTCGCCAATAACATTGCATTCCAGGTGCGTAAAGCTGAACTTGTTTTTTTTCGCAAATGCCAGAAAAGTGCTCATGTAGCAACTGGAAACGGCACCCAGGAAAAGGTGCTCCGGGCTCCAGTCTTTTCCCGAACCGCCAAACTGTGTTGGCGTGCTTACATATACGGGGCCGTTTACACTGTGGGCAAGTACAATTCCCCTGTCTTCAGATAGCCAGTTGAGCTTTGCCTCAAACAGGAATTTTTTATCTGTCTTGTTTGCCATAGTAAGTGTTTTAAGACATAAAATTATACAGTATGGTACAAAATGGGAATGACGTGCATCAGTTGCTGCAATGATTGGGCGACAATACGAGAATGCGGGCGCAGAGAGATTTTGTTGTAAATGTATTGGTGGGTTTCAGGGTGCCGGATCTTCTTTTAGATGAAAGGAAAGCAGTAAAATACCAAGTCCGGCCGCCAGGTAAACAAATTGCAGCCAGAATAAAACGCCGGTTAACATTACCTGTACAATAATCCAGGCGCTGATAAACAGGCCGGCGGCAATGGTATAATTGAAGGCGGCTTTTCGGCGGAGCGCAACTGCAATACTGGCAATCGCATTGCTGCCCCCCACTATGAATAGCAACACAATTCCCGGAACGGTAAAGTCTTTGAAAGGCGCATGTTGTAATAGCGTGAGAGAAAGCTGTAGACTGCTGCCACCCGGATCTTTTATCATCATAAACCCGCACACAATGGCAGTAAAGGCAATGCAGCCGGTGATGAGCCATAAAATTGTTTTCATTTGTAATGTATCATTTGCCGAAAGTAGTTTAACAGCCTGTTTAACGCTAATGAGTACAATTAGCTGCAGCAGTGAGTTTGGTCATATTGACTGTAAATGCCGATGCATACTTTTGTACCCACTAAAATCCCCGGATATGCTGGGTCAATTAAACGATGCGCAAATGCGGAATGTACTTTCCAGCCAGGTATTGGGAAGGCTGGCTTGCACAGATGGCTTACAGCCCTATATTGTACCGGTTACCTATACGTATGATGGTGAGTGTATTTACGGGCAAACCAAAGAAGGTGAAAAATTAAAAATACTGCGCAAAAACCCAAAGGTATGTTTTGAAGCGGATATGATGACGGATATGGCCAACTGGCAATCTGTACTTGTTTTCGGTATGTTTGAAGAATTAGCAGGAGAAGAAGCCGGTAAAGCCCGTGAAATACTTTTTGGCCGTGTGCTGTCGTTGCTTACCAGCAGCACTGTGCACGGGCATGAACACGGAGAGAGCGGGCAGGCCGATGACAGCAACCGCGTAAAGCCTGTTATGTACCGGATAAAAATTAAAAGCATGACGGGCCGGTACGAGAAAGGGTAACCAATTAACAGGCCTGTTTATCAATCAATTTATTAATCTGTCTATTATGGCACCCGCAATGTTTTGCCAGAGTTGTACCATGCCCATTGACACCGCTGAGTACAAGGGCACTGAAAAAGATGGTTCAAAAAGTAACGATTATTGCAAGTATTGTTACCGGGCGGGACAGTTTACAAACCCCGGTCTTACGGTTGAGGAAATGAAAACAAATATTAGGTTCCGGTTGCAGCAAATGAAACTTCCGGAGAGTGTTTTACAGAAATCGCTTGACCTGCTTCCGCATTTAAAACGCTGGCGGCTGGCACCGCATCCATAACAAGTATCAGCTTTTGGTATGACCAGCGTCATTTGGTGCCTCGCAACTCACAATTAGTTTTACATCGGTTTTTCAGTCGGTTCGTTACACGTTAGTTAGTGATCTATTACAGAGCCGGATTTCTATCCGGCTCTTCTTTTTTGCACAACTTACTGCTCGCCTTAGTTTTTCAGCTTACCAAAAATAAATACCATGCACAACAAGCTGATGACGGTGGTACTTATTGCCTTTTTACTGGCAGGATGTTCCCCGTTCCGCATCACACATTCCTGGATAAAAGAAAACCTTACAGGTGCCCGTTATGATAAAATAATGGTGGTAGGTCTTATGCTCAACAATGAGCGGGGGCTTCGCGAGAAAATGGAAAACCATCTTGCCGGCGACCTTACAGAAAAAGGCTATACCGCCATAACGTCCTGGAAAGAATATGGCCCGCAGTCTTTTCAGAATATGACCGGGCAGGAAGCTGTTGCCAGGCTCCGCAACAGCGGGGTGGATGCTGTTGTAACCATCGTTTTACTGGATAAAAAGCGGGAGCGGCATTATGTACCCGGCAGGGTGATGTATTCGCCCTATAGCGTTTATCAAAACCATTTCTGGGGCTATTACTCCGTTATTTTTGATCGGGTTTACAGCAGTGGCTATTACCAGGCAGAGACCAGCTATTTCTGGGAAAGTAATTTTTATGATCTGAAAACCGGTGAACTGCTGTATACTGTGCAAACAAAATCTTTTGAACCTGCTTCGGTAGAAAATGATGCGCACGCCTACGGTAAAAGAATTGTTGGTGATATGGTAAAGAAAGGAATTCTTAAATAGCCTCTTAATACATGCACACAGCGTCTTAGCGAAATCTCCAGGTTTTTTTTAGGAAACCCGGCTCATAAAAGCCATGCCTGAACGAAGTTGCTTTTACAGCCATCACAAAAACCAGGCAGTAACAATTAATACTGTATGTCAAATAAAAAAGGGAACAGCACAGATGGATGCTGTTCCCGGGGCAGGACTTACAATTTATACTGTTTTTTTGCGGGCACAGGTGCTTACGCCCAATAAACTGTACAATGGACAGTTGCCAACCACGCTTGTTAGAATAAAAACACAGCCAAGTGTAAGCACTATAATACCAAAGGTGCCGGTAACAATTTGCTGAAACCACAGTATGGCAAAAAGCAAGGACAGTATCAAGCGAGCCAATCTGTCGGTAGTACCCATATTCTGTTTCATAACTAATTTTTTTTGGAGCGATAAAATAATTAACGGTGTAAAGAAACAAAATTGCCATGCGGGCAACGATGACATGTGTCAGGCGGCAACATGACAATAAATACCACGTCGTTTTACCTGTTGTGGGCAATAAACAGAGGCGATTTCAGTTCTTTCATCATCACATCGGCCATGCTTTGCCTGAACCATCTTGAAACTGTACCTCTTCTGTATGCGCCCAGCACTATCAGTATGTTTTCTTTTTCCTTTTTTAAATGAGTAACGATTTCTTTTTCTGCATGCCCTTTAAGTACTGTAAATTCTGCTTTCGGCGAATGACGTTTCATGAATTCTTTCATGAGCCGGTTGTCGGGCACATGCAAATCTCCGTAAAGGCCTTTTGCACATATCACTTCGGTTGGATGTTCTTTTAATAAAGGAAACATGTAGCTGAACATTTTGATGGCGTGTACAGAAGAAGGTTCTCCATCGTAAAGCATGATTATCTTTTCTGGTGGAAAGTATTTTTTGGGCACCAGTAAAACCGGGCATTGTACTTCGGCCAGTATATCGCGTATAAAACGTGTGGGGGCTTTTTCTTCATAGTGGGTCAGCGTTTCTTTGCTGTCGATGATCAGCAGGTCGGCATAAATGCTTTCGTGCAGCAATTCGCGGAACGCAATATTCCGGTCGTGGTGTACGCTGTAAGCAATGCCCGCTTTTTCACAGGCATTCTCAAAATCAAGTACGGCCCGGTGACGGGTAAGTTTGTCCTTTTCGTTGTACTGCCGCATTTCCCGCTCCGATACGCCTTCTTTTATAACCAGGTCATAGATCTTATAACTGGTATACGTAAAGTCGTCCAGGAAGACACCTACAAGGTGGGCACCGGTTTGCTTTGCAATCTCTATTGCATAATTTTTTGTGTTTTCCGAAAATTTAAGACCGTCCAGTGCTGCAATTATCTTTTTCATGGTTTTACTATTGAGCGACAGTACAAAGGCGTTGTGGCTTACCGGTGTGTAATAAATACAGGCAGCTTGTGTTCTTTTATAATATCGTTGATAAAGCTTTTTTTGAACATGCGGGATACGGAGGATCTTCCAAATGAACCGCTTACCAGGATGGCTGCTTTTTTCTGGCTGTACCAGGAAGCAAAGAACTTACGTGGCTCTATGTTTAATTTTGAAATGCTGAGGTCTGTAAAATGACGGGCTGCCAGCTCTTCAATATTGCTGTTTTCGGGGATGGCGGTTCCGGTATTTTCATTGGAATAAACAAGCAGTGTTTTTTTATTTGCCAGTGCCGGAAAAAGATAGGCAAACTGTTTAATGGCATATACCGATGCATCTGTGCCATCGTATGCCAGGATATTATTTTCCGGGAAATCAAAAACTTCGGGAACGATGATCACCGGGCACTTTGCTTTGTGCAGTGTTTCCTGCATGTATTCATTGGGCTCACCGGTGCTTACGTTTTCATAAAAGGATTCGCTGCCAAGAATGAGCAAATCAGCAAATGATGTTTCTTTTTTTAATTCTGTAAGCGCAAATTCTTTAAAATCTTTGTGGATGCGGTAGTCGATATTGTTTGTGATGCACAGGTGTTCAAAATGCTGCAGGGTTTTGGCCATTGCAGTCTGGTTTACGTCTTCTACCAGTGGTATAAAAACGGCTCCGCCAATGCTGCCCGCGGAATAACTCCACAGGTTGGCATAATCAATTTGTGGTAGAAAAACGCCTGTCAGTAATATGGGTTCGGCTTCATTCATTTTTCTTGCAAACTCAAATGCAGCTTCTGAAAAATGGTCGCCGTCAAATGCCAGTAGTATCTTTTTCATACATGGTTATTTTTATAAAGGTATTTCATGTAATACCTGGCTGCCAATGACGGCTGTCAAAACAGGCAATGAATTTTATCATGCTATCTGAGCAGAAAAAATGCAAACTTACAGGGTCTGCCGGTTGCTGATCAGCTGCCAGGCAGTTCCCGTTCGTGTTGATTCATTTCTAAAAAATATAGTATTAAATGGAAGCAGCCAGAGTTATTCACATCGAAAATATTCCCGGTCTCAGCGATTCTTTCCGAGCCTATCTTCCTTGGATCCATCAAGGCGTCAAATCGGGCCACGAAAAAGTTTGGAGCTATTATC